>BNJS01000701.1_pt1 | contig 77582 bp, 96 predicted proteins | sample 8540461 | NCBI WGS metagenome assembly BNJS01 (sample SAMD00202454, study PRJDB9452) | human saliva metagenome | isolation source: human saliva | place: Japan
CGCGTGAATCAATTTCTTCATTCTTAAATTTTACTAATTAAATTAAATATAAAAACATTATATATTTATTTATGTAATGTTTTTTTATTTTTTTATCTCATGAGTGTTTAACCTTTTTATTGAGCAAGATCATAGTTTCTTTCTCACTATATCCATACAATCCATAATACTTATTTATAGTTATGTTTTTTGTTGTTTGTATAGTTGGAGTGTCTATGTCAAAAATGAAGAAAATCGTCACCGCACTTTGATTTTATCCATTCAGGTGCGGTCTTTTTTCAATGAGTTTTTCTGTACTTTGTTTTTTTTTCACCTATCAAATCAATTTTCTCTACCTTTCCTTCTCACCATCAAAATGTGATCTGTCTCCCAGTTTTAAGTCTTGTTTTGTACTAAAATCAACCCATAGTCCTCTTTTACGGACAAAATATTAAAGACCTGATGGTGTAAAAAGATCAGGTATTACTTTGATTCACAACGTAGAAAAAAGGAGAAAACAGATGACAAAAGATCTTAATGTCTTTGATAAACACTATGGTTTATTGATCAACGGCGAATGGACAAATGGCTCTGAGGGTAATACCTTAACAGCATATAACCCTGCAAATGGTGAAGCCTTAGCCACCTTTATTGACGCTACGGATGCAGATGTCGATGCTGCAGTGAATGCTGCGAAAGAGGCCTTTAAAACCTGGAAAAATACCAGCGCAACGGAACGAGCTACAATTTTGAATAAAATTGCAGATATTATTGACGAAAATACCGAATTATTCGCTTTACAAGAAACGTTGGATAACGGTAAACCGATTCGCGAAACACGCGCAGCAGATATTCCGTTGGCATCAGATCATTTCCGTTATTTTGCCAGTGTTATTCGCGCCGAAGAAGGTGTCGCAAACCAACTGGATAGCGAAGATTTGTCGTTGATTTTACGCGAGCCTATTGGCGTTGTTGGTCAAATTATTCCATGGAACTTTCCGTTCTTAATGGCTGCATGGAAAATAGCACCTGCACTAGCAGCAGGTTGTACCGTCGTGATTCACCCATCTTCCTCTACTTCATTGAGCTTACTTTCCTTAGCTCAAAAAATTAATCATTTATTACCGAAAGGTGTCTTCAATGTTATTACTGGTAAGGGTTCTAAATCTGGCGAATACATGTTGCACCATACTGGATTTAACAAACTGGCATTCACCGGTTCCACCGAAATTGGTAGAAAAATTGGTGTGGCTGCTGCTGAAATGTTGATTCCATCCACCTTGGAATTGGGTGGTAAATCAGCCAATATTTTTCTTTGACGATATGCCATTTGATAAAGCATTGGAGGGCGCACAAAAAGGAATTCTCTTCAACCAAGGGCAAGTGTGTTGTGCCGGTTCACGTATTTTCGTACAAGAAAGCGTTTACGATAAATTTATCGCAGCACTAAAAGAAGAATTTAAGAAAGTTAAAGTCGGCTTACCTTGGGAAGATGACACGCAAATGGGGGCGCAAGTAAACGGAAATCAAGTTAAGGTTATTAGCAAGTATGTTGATATTGCTAAAGAAGAAGGGTGTCAAATCATCGTTGGTGGAGGTAAATCAACCGACCCGGCATTGGCTCGAGGCGAATTTTTTTCCAACCAACCTTAATTTTTAGCGCCTGATAACAAAAAACGTGTGGCACAAGAAGAAATTTTTGGTCCGGTTGCTGTGGTAATCAAATTCAAGGATGAAGCAGATGTAATTAAAATGGCAAATGACAGTGATTATGGCCTAGGTGGTGCGGTGTGGACATATAACATTAACCGTGCGCTACGAGTTGCACGAGCACTTGAAACCGGTCGTGTTTGGGTGAACTGTTATAACCGTTTACCAGCTGGAGCTCCTTTCGGTGGTTATAAAACCTCTGGTATAGGTCGTGAAACCCATAAAATGATGCTTGACGCTTATACACAGGTGAAAAAAATATCTTCATCAGCACCCGTGAAGAGCGCGAAGGTATGTATTAATCCACTCACTTTTCTAACCTAAAAATAAACCGCACTTTGATTTTTATCCATCAAAGTGCGGTTTATTTTTATTTATATCAAATTTTTTTACTCAATTCTATTAAAAAAAATGCGCTTAAATCTTTACTCATACTAAATAAGTGGTATCTTTGTGATTGCTATTTAATCGATTGCGTCACGGTTGTTATACGTGATGAATTATTTTTTTGTTCATTTATCTAGGAGTTATCCTATGGAAAGTAAATTCCAGCAGTAGAAGTCAAACTTGGCTTTAAATGGCAAGGGCTGCTGATTGCCGTCATCGTTGGTTTAGGGATTTGGTTAATCCCAACACCAGAAGGTTTATCCGCTAAAGCGTGGGGAATGCTAGCGCTGTTTGTGGCAACCATTTTGGCTATTATCGCTAAAGCAATGCCTATGGGTGCTGCAACGCTAGTTGCCTTAGTGATTAGTGGCTTGACTGGGCTTACGCCAATTTCGCCAAAACAAGGTGATGTCGGCATGTTATCCGGTTTTGCAAACGGCACAATTTGGTTGATTGCTATTGCTATGTTTTTATCTCGCGCGGTGATTAAAACTGGTTTAGGTAAACGTATCGCGCTGTACTTCGTTGGTCGTTTTGGTAAAAAAAAATGATGGGCGTGGCTTATGGTATGGCGTTGGCTGATGTTGTTATCGGTCCGGGTATTCCTTCGGCTTCTGCGCGTGGGGGCGGTATTATGTACCCTATTATGCAATCTATTGCTGATGCATATGAGTCCAAACCGGGTCCAACTGCTCGTCGTGCAGGTGCTTTCTTAGCGATTGCTGTCTCTCAAATCGATACCATTATTTGTACCATGTTCTTAACCGCCATGGCGGGTAACCCGTTAATTGCAGAACTTGCGAAAAGCCAAGGTGTAGAAATCACTTGGATGACATGGTTCTTGGGGGCAATCGTACCAGGTATTGTGAGCTTAATCGTCTTACCTTATTTCGTGTATTTAATTTATCCGCCAGAATTAAAAGATACGCCTAAATGGCAGAAATGGCACGTGAAGAATTAAAAAGCATGGGCCCAATGAGCAAAGCAGAATGGATTCTTGCCCTAGACTTTATCCTTCTTTTATTCCTTTGGACGGTGGGTGATTTAGTCTTCCATATCCCTGCAACGATTTCAGCGTTTATCGGTTTAGTGATTTTATTATTAACCAACATTATGAGCTGGAAAAATATCGTAGCAGAAACCACCGCATGGGATACGATGTTCTGGTTTGCGGTATTGGTGATGATGGCGAATGCACTTAATAAATACGGTGCAATCACTTGGATTTCCACTCACATTTCTTCGTCTGTAGGCGGTTTCAGTTGGCCAGTTGCCTTTACTGTTTTGGTGTTAGTGTATTTCTATACCCGCTATTTCTTTGCTTCAGCCATGGCGCATATTTCCGCAATGTATCTTGCTTTCGTGGCAGCGGCTATCGCTGTGGGTACACCACCAATCATTGCTGCAATTGGTTTAGGTTACACCTCAACATTATCCATGAGTTTAACGCAATACGCAGGTGGTCCTGGCCCTGCTCTATACGGTTCAGGTTATAACTCAACCGGTCAATGGTGGGGCGTGAGCTTTATTGTTTCCATCCTCTCATTAGTGATTTGGTTTGGTGTGGGGGGATTATGGATGAAACTCCTTGGCTGGTGGTAATCCTTATTAATTTATAAATAATCCCTAAAAAACGACCGCACTTTGATTTGTATCTCAAAAGTGCGGTCATTTTTATCTGTATTTTGAATTAATCATCATCCCAGTCGTCATCCCAATCACGATGTCTTCTGTGGTGGTGATGTCTTTTATGTTTTTTATGATGGCGATATTCTCTGTCATCGTAGTCTCCGCCTTTATTCACTTGACTACCGATTACGCCACCTAATGCTGCGCCACCGAGTGTGGTGGCAAGATCACCACCTAATAAACCACCGGCTACACCGCCGATTGCTGCACCTGTTGCAGTATGACGTTGTTGTCTGTCCATTTCACAAGCGGTTAAGCTTCCTGCCAATGCAACAATCACTAACCCTTTCATTAATTTAGATTTCATAAATCTACTCCTTCATTTTTGTCGGGATTGCTTGCCTAAGCACTTATGCAATCCGGCGTGTAAAAGTATTCCTTTTACGATTGCTTTGACTGTTTGGAAAATTAGTTAGTTCAAATAGCTTTTTCAATTGGTTTAAGAATGAACAATTTTTGGTATGATTGTTGATAGATACTATTAAATTGGAGAGTAATAATGATATTGAAACTGATAAAAAAATTTATTTATTAATAGTTCCTTGTATTTTTTTGCTATTGCTATCGATAAATTTTTTTGCTTGATTTTTTTAGCCAATGGTGAGTTTTTCTATAAGGGTTGTTTTTTTCTTCAAAGGTTGAGATATTGTTATCATTATTGATTCCCATACCAGCAATTTTAGGCGGTTATCTTCTTACAGGAAGAAAATAAGGATATTTAATGAAATTTATTCTGGAAGTATTTAAATTATCTATTGTTGTTTTTATCTGGCGTTATTATTTTTATATATAACCGAGTGGGTTCGGTATGGGCGTGTAGAAAATTTTTGTAGATTTTTCTAGAAGATGTTTATCCTTATACTTTTTGTTATTGCAGTGTTTGCGATTTTTAGCAAAAAGAGAAGATAGACCATTGAACTTAAATTAATGAATTTTTTTCAGAAAAAAACTCTTACAAATAGTTCTAGGCTTTTTTTCTGTTTTTAGTTTTTAGAGAATTTGATACACAAGAAAAAAAATAAAAATGAATAATACAAAATTAGTGATTCCAAGTTGTAATGATTTCATGTCTATCTATGGGTTCGATTGTGAAATGGATGATGTTATCCAGATTCTCAAGTTTGAGCATGAGTGATGAGAGAGTTAATTTGAGTTTTTGATATTACTGTAAACTCTGTGAGACTTCGGTTTTACAGAAATGATATTCTTGTATTTGATCTTTATAGAGAAGATCTATTGGAACTTTATCTGGATGAAAATGGAGATTTTTCTGTCATTTAAGTTATCTGACAACTTTGTTATAACAATAAATTTTTTTATCCAGAGATTAGTGTTTTCATTAGATAGCAAGTATCTTCCAAATATGCTATTGCTAGTTGCTAAGATTTTTTTATAGCAGAATTCTAGTAGCTTACAGTTCACTTATCGTATGATTTAAAAAAAGAGATTAGGCAAATAAGTGATGATACTAAAAAAATATTAAAAATTTTTTTATAGCTGTTGCATTCATTTTTTTCTTGTTTATGGTGATAGTTCAGTTCGATATGGGAAGGAATAATTTGCAATATGCAGTTCTTATGAAAGATGCTTTAATTATGTCTCTAAAATTTCAGGTGGTTGTTTTGCCGATATATCTTCTCTTTTTCAAACGAGATTAGATCGGTTGGAATGAAAAAATATTTTGGAGATAAAACATGAGTAAGATAAATCTCAGTCTCTTTTTGCTTTGTAGTATTTTGACTGCATGTGTTTCTTCTAATAGTCATTTTGTTCGATTCTGGAATGGGGATGTGATACCTGAAAGGCCATATGAGGAACAAAAAATTTTTGAATCATGTTATGAGAAATATAAAAATCTTCCGGATAAGACAAATGAGGAACGAGAGGCCATAAGTTTGAAAGTTATGGATTGTATGCACACCATGAAAAAAATGATAGTGTTCAAAATACCGTTAAAATGGTATGTGAATTTCTTTTTTTAAAGATAGCGTAAACCTATAAAGTGCGGTCAATTTTCAAAGCGTTTTAAAACCTCTCAAAAATTGACCGCACTTTTTGTATTTTTGTGCGTCTTCTACCGAAATATCGCCCTCTCATGGCAATTCCGCCTGCAACACCATTCCTATGCCCGCTTGTTCTGTTGAGAAAACGGAATAGTTCCTCCAGACTTGTTTAATTGCTCTAAGAAGCAGTATGCTTATGATATTTTGATATAAAATTATCAAATAAAGATATTTTTTTATAAATTTGATAAAAATTTTTATTGATTTGTGACTTTGATCACAGTATTGCAGAAAAAAATTCAGTACTATGCTTGCAACTCGATGATAGATGTTTTTAATAGCGGGTTAATAATCATTTAGACTTTAAACCTAATCATAATAGGAGATTTATTATGGCATACTACCCAGCAGAACCGTTCCGTATTAAAAGTGTTGAACCAGTTTCAATCCTACCAAAAGCAGAACGTGAAAAAGCAATGAAAGAAGCAGGTTTCAATACCTTCTTACTTGATTCAGAAGATGTTTACATTGACCTTTTAACTGATAGCGGCACTAACGCGATGAGTGACCGTCAATGGGCTGGTATTATGATGGGTGATGAAGCTTATGCAGGTAGCCGCAACTTCTATCATTTACAAGAAACTGTTCAAGATTTATTTGGCTTCAAATATATTGTGCCAACTCACCAAGGACGTGGTGCAGAAAACATTCTTTCTCGTATCGCGATTAAACCAGGTCAATACGTACCAGGTAATATGTATTTCACCACTACACGTTTCCACCAAGAAGCAAATGGCGGTATTTTCTACGATATCATTCGTGATGAAGCGCATGATGCAACATTAGATATCCCATTCAAAGGTAATATTGATGTTAAAAAATTAGAAAATTTAATTAATGAAAAAGGTGCTGAAAATATTGCTTATGTGTGCTTAGCGGTAACTGTAAACTTAGCAGGTGGTCAACCGGTTTCTATTGCAAACATGAAAGCCGTTCGTGAATTAACAGCGAAACACGGCATTAAAGTATTCTATGATGCAACACGTTGTATTGAAAACGCATACTTTATTAAAGAGCAAGAAGAAGGTTATCAAGATCGTTCAATCAAATCTATCGTTCAAGAAATGTTCAGCTACGCAGATGGCTGTACAATGAGTGGTAAAAAGACTGCTTAACCAATATCGGTGGTTTCTTATGTATGAATGATGAAGAATTGTTCATGAAATCTAAAGAGTTGGTTGTAGTATTCGAAGGTATGCCATCTTACGGTGGTATGGCTGGTCGCGATATGGAAGCGATGGCAATTGGTTTGAAAGAAGCAACTCAAGAAGAATACATTGAACACCGTGTTAAACAAGTACGTTACCTCGGTGAAAAATTAAAAGCAGCGGGCGTACCGATTGTTGAGCCAATTGGTGGTCACGCAGTGTTCTTAGATGCTCGTCGTTTCTGTCCACACTTGAAACAAGAAGAAGACTTCCCAGCACAAGCATTAGCAGCAGCAATTTATGTTGAGTGCGGTGTACGTACAATGGAACGTGGTATTATTTCAGCTGGTCGTGATATTAAAACTGGCGAAAACCACCATCCAAAACTTGAGACAGTACGTCTTACTATCCCACGTCGTGTTTACACCTATGCACACATGGATTTAGTTGCTGATGGTATTATCCACTTATTCAAACATAAAGAGGATATTAAAGGGCTTCGTTTCGTGTATGAACCAAAACAATTACGTTTCTTCACTGCACGCTTTGAACAAAAATAGGCCTACTAGCCCTTACTTCGGCAACGAGGTAAGGGCTTTTTGTATCTAAAACATTTGGTTAATGAGAAAAATGCGAAAACATTCTAATGACATTGTAGTTTGATGTATTGTCAAGTAAGGAAGTGACTAGCCTTTCTACGATAATCGGAAAGGAGAAAACTCATGAATAAACATTGGGAAGTACCTTAATTACCTCAGGGACGATGATTGGCGCAGGGATGCTTGCTATGCCTCTCACATCTGCTGGAATAGGTTTTACGTTTACAGTCGTTCTACTTATTCTTTTATGGATCCTACTCACTTATAGCGCATTATTATTTGTTGAGGTTTATCAAACCGCTGAACATGATGCCGGCATTGGTACACTTGCTGCACAATATTTTGGCCGACCAGGACGAATTGTCGCAACCAGCGTATTAATGATTTTCCTTTATGCATTGCTTTCCGCCTATGTGACCGGTGGTGGTGCAATTCTTGCTTCAACTTTACCTGATTTTGCTGCTCCTGATTTGAAAATGAAAGGTTCTATCCTTGCATTTACAATCTTATTTGGTATTTTCGTGGCAATTGGTACAAGCTTTGTGGATGCGCTAAATCGCTTCTTGTTTATTGCGATGATTGCCGCTTTATTTATCGTGCTTGGATTGATGATCCCCGAAATTAAAATCGATAACTTAATGGCTATGCCAATTGATAAAGCCTTATTAATTTCAGCTAGCCCAGTTTTCTTTACCGCTTTTGGTTTCCATGGTTCGATCCCTTGCTTAAATAAATACTTAGAAGGTGATGTAAAAGCCTTAAGATTTTCGATTATTGTTGGCTCTGCAATCACATTAGTGGGTTATGTCTTATGGCAATTCTCTACTCATGGTGTATTAAGCCAAACTCGCTTCTTAGAAATTCTTAATCAAGATCCAACATTAAATGGATTGATTGAAGCGGTTCGTGTGATTACAGGAAGCACCATTATTGCGGCTGTCGTGAAAATCTTCTCTGCCTTAGCACTGATTACCTCATTCTTAGGGGTGGCACTCGGTTTATTAGAATGTATTGATGACTTGTTAAAACGTGTATTCAATTTTTCTGCAAACCGTTTAAGTTTAGGTTTCTTAACGTTCCTTCCTCCATTGCTCTTTGCATTCTTCTACCCAGAAGGCTTCATCCTTGCATTAGGTTATGCAGGACAAATGTTTGCTTTCTATGCAGTGGTATTGCCGGCAGCATTAGTCTGGAAAGCTCGCCATCAACATCCAAACTTACCTTATCGTGTGCCTGGTGGTTCAGGGGTTTTACTCTTTGTCTCAATTTTAGGGACTATTATTGTGTGTATCCCATTCCTAATTAAATTAGGTGTATTGCCTCCAGTAGTGGGTTAATAACACTATTAAAATAAAAAAAGTGCGGTTAAAAATTAGCGTATTTTTAACCGCACTTTTTGTTGATATAAGACCATGAAGAATGGATTAGATATTGTTGCTTTTTATCTAAATAAGATTTATTTTTTTAATAATTTTTCCTTCTTTACTAAAAAAACAACTCAATATAAAAAAATCACGTCTATTACCTAAGTAACCTTCACCTTTTTTATACAGTGCAAATAGTTTATTATTTGTTTCTTCTAAAATTTCAAATTGGTTCGAAATTAAATCGCTTATTTCTTTCTTATCCATTCCTGAATAAAGGTATTTGGAGACAATATGACTAACATCCGCACGTTGACTTGCAATATCAGTAATACGGGTTTTAAAAACCTCATCTAGCATTAATTTTAAATCTGTTGCATTACTTTTTCTGTCTGAAATTGAAGATTGAATCCCAGAATGATTCTCATGGCCACTCGCTTCGCAGCCAATTGAAACTAGGGAAAGTAGAGCAAAGGATATTGTGAGTAATTTTTTCATGTTAAGTACCTTTTATATGTCTTGGGTTTCAGTTTTCAGTATCTTCTACAATTTGATATTCAAGAGCTAACGAATCTATTCCTTTTTTAGGCGAAATAACAATATGATAAATGCGTTTTGCTCGACCACTTCCTGAGCTATGTCCAGTAAGTTTGGTTCTAATATATCCTGAATACTCGCAAATTTCTTTTCCTACTTCACAAGTCATGCCCATTTTGGAAACTGCTTTTTTGATGCTATCAGCATGATTGTCACCATCTAAATGGGCATAAATCAATTTGCTTAGCGCTTCTTTTTCTGGCTCATTAGGAAATCTTTTCGTAATATATTCTTTAAATTCCCCTTGAGGTAAATTATCGTAATTAACGGTCATTCTGGGAAAACCTAAATCACAAGCTGTTAAAAGAAGAGATAACCCTAAAATAATAGTGCCTTTTTGCATATTAAAATACCTTTAATTGATAGTAACTCAAGGCATTATAGCAATAAAAATTTATTTTCCGATAATAAATCATTCTATTATTTTTGGGTAATTACAGAGGAAAATTATCTTGTTCTAAATAATATGGAAAGAACATAAAGAATGTGATAGGCAGGGGGTGAAACGTTGCTTCATACACATTTTTAGCATAATTAGGCAGTTATTCTAACGCTATACTTTCTCTTTGATTGCTTTGAGATAGCGATATACGCTAGGTTCTGAGATTTTCAAATATTTAGCGACCATTGGAATAGCGCCTTTGATATTAAAAATCCCTTTATCAAATAAGACTTGAACGGCGTTTTCCCGCTGTCTTAAACTAAGTGGTTTATCAGAATGTAATAGGGTGAAATCAAGGTATTCACAAAGGATATCTTCGATGGAGTTCTCGAGTTTTTCTTTATTAATAATCTCAGCCTCTTCCACTTCAGCAAAGGCTGCATCAATACCTAAAATATTGACGAAGTTTCCAAGGTTTTCCAGCGAAATTAATTTGGTCATCACATCAACCAACTCAGAGGTATCATGATTAATACAAAGGATGCCTTCTAATTTATCCCCATTTTTAATGAAATAAGTTGCACCTCGAATGACCTTTTCAGAATCCGCCACGGCTTTGTAGTTAAAGATAAAATCTTTATCTAAATACACTTTATCCTGCAACAAACTTGAAGCAAAAGAGCTAAGTGGCGAGGAAAGTGTTCGCCCACTGACGTGGCTATTCGCAATAGCTTCCATATGAGCCTTCTTTTTATCAAAAGAATGAAATACGACTTCGTATTTAGGGCCTAGAACGCTTCCCAAAAAATGGGTTAGACCAATAAAATATTTCTTTTGTACATTGTTCATACCGAGCTAATCTCATTAATTACCATTTGCTTGTTGTGGATATTTTATAGCCACTTATTTTTTATAGCAAATACATTGTAAAAATCAGGGTGAATTATGGAATGTACTGAATAGTGGTTTAATGATTTAAGAAGATATTAAAGTGCAGTCAATTTTAAAAGAGTTTTTAAACCTCTCAAAAACTGACCGCACTTTTTATTTTCAATGATGCTTATTTTAAGCAAACCTTATAATTTCACATCCAATTTTGCGTAAGCACGTTCTACTTTTTCTAATGCTTTTTCCACAGAAATATCACGAGCGAGCAAGACACCTAAACGGCGATGGCCATTGACTTCGCCTTTGCCGAAAATACGAATGTTAGTGTTTGGTTCAGCCAATACTTCGGCAATATTGCCAAATTGCACGTTTTTCGATTGGCCTTCCACTACAATGGCTTTTGAGGCTGATGGGCTAATGAGAGTGATTTCTGGAATCGGTAAGCCTAAAATTGCACGGGCATGTAAGGCGAACTCAGATAATTCTTGAGAAATTAGCGTGACCATACCGGTATCATGTGGGCGAGGGGAGACTTCATTGAAGATCACCTCATCACCACACACAAACATTTCCACACCGAAAATGCCTCGTCCACCTAATGCAGTGGTAATTTTCTCGGCAACATCTTGGGCTTTTTTCAAGGCTGCTTCAGACATGGCTTGTGGCTGCCAAGATTCGCGATAGTCGCCATCTTCTTGACGATGGCCAATTGGCGCTAAGAAGCTGGTGCCGTTGATGTGGCGAACGGTAAGTAAAGTGATTTCATAATCGAATTTAACAAATCCTTCTACAATCACACGTCCCGCGCCTGCGCGACCACCTTGTTGAGCATAATTCCAGGCTTTTTGTAAGTCGTCTTTGGATTTCAAAATACTTTGACCATGGCCAGAAGAAGACATAATCGGTTTCACCACGCAAGGAATACCGATTTTTTCAACCGCACTTTGGAAGTCAGCAAAGTTATCAACAAATTGATAAGGTGAAGTTGGCAATTTAAGCTCTTCAGCGGCTAAACGGCGAATGCCTTCGCGATTCATCGTCAGCTTGGTGGCTTTGGCAGTAGGTACAACATTAAAACCCGCTTGTTCTAATTCCACTAGCGTATCAGTCGCGATGGCTTCCACTTCCGGCACAATGTAATCTGGGCGCTCTTTTTCCACTAAGGCTTTGAGGGCTGCACCATCTAGCATGGAAATCGTATAAGCACGATGTGCCACTTGTTGTGCTGGGGCGTTTTCATAACGATCGACGGCAATCACTTCCACGCCTAAACGTTGTAATTCAATCACCACCTCTTTGCCCAGTTCACCAGAGCCAAGCATCATCACTTTAATAGCATTCGGGGTTAATGCTGTACCTAGGGTTGTCATGTTGTGTCCTTATTTTAAGAAAGATTCATCAAGTGCTAAATCGTCATTTTTATTAATCCCCACACCGCGAGCAATCACATTTTTAGCAATTTCATGTGCTTCTTCTAAAGAATGCTCGGTGTAAGTTCCGCATTGGTATTCGTTTAATTCAGGAATTTGGTTTTGATCTTGCACGGTTAAAATATCTTTCATGGAAGCTAACCATGCATCAGCCACTTGTTGCTCGTTTGGAGTGCCGATTAATGACATGTAAAAACCTGTGCGACAGCCCATTGGGGAAATATCGATGATTTCTACATTGTCATTGTTTAAATGGTCACGCATGAAGCCCGCAAATAAATGCTCAAGGGTGTGAATCCCTTTTGGTGGGAGAATTTCTTTGTTTGGAATGCAAAAACGAAGATCAAAAACAGTGATGTCATCGCCCTTTGGGGTACGCATCGTTTTTGGCAACGCGCACGGCTGGTGCGTTCATACGGGTGTGATCTACTTTAAAACTGTCGAGTAATGGCATATTTATTTCCTTGAAAATCAGTGGTTTGTAAATTAATTGCAAGTTTTTTTGTAAATTTTTTTACAATTTCTTTTGAACTTTTCTTTTTTTAGCGTCGGTCTTATAGAACAAGCAACTTGCAGTTGTTTTTAATAAAATTGGTTCCTTAGGTTATTTGCCCCTTACTTGATAAGGGGCGTTTTTTATCTATTGAATAGTAATTCGTCTTTATTCTAGCCAACAACCAGGTTATGCACAAAGGCTATTCTCGGCTATGACACGAAAGGTAAACTGAAAAAGAGCAGGGTAATATAACGTAGTCCTTTTCCAATCGCCATAAATAAAGCAACTTAGCCAATTCAATCGAAGCCAACCGGCTACCGCACAAAACACATCCCCGATAATAGGCAACCAACTTAATAATAAAGTGATGGCACCATAGCGTTGTATTTTGTTTATTGCCCATAAAGTGCGGTCATTTTTGCTGTCAATTTTCGGAAACCATCGACCAATCCAGTAAGTGGTGAGGCTGCCTAGTGTATTGCCTGCGGTTGCCAGAAAAACAAGCCAAAAAATATCCGCACTTAATAATGACCCGACCAATACTTTTGGCACAGCAAGGGAGACAAACATAATTTCTGAATTACCCGGCAAGATGGTGGCACTTAAGAAAGCGCTGAAAAACATCAACCATAAGCCATGAGTTTGCCAAAAATCAGCCAAAAAGCTGAAAGAGAAAATGTCCCACATTAGGCTCTAATAATCTCGCGCGTTCTAACATCAAACACATCCATCCCTGCACTTAATCCCGCTTGCACGCCAAGATCGGCATCTTCAAACACGATACAACGTGACGGTTCAGCTTTTGCCAGTTCAGCACAGCGTAAAAAGGTTTCTGGATGCGGTTTATGTTCTTTCACATCATCAGCGCTGACAATAGCGTTAAAGTAATGTTTGATATCTAATTTTTGCATCAACATATCAATGATTTGGCGGTTCGAACCTGAACCAAGCGCAATTGGCTTTTGTTGATAGTAATGACGCACCACGTCAAAGGTCGGGAGTAATTTTGATTCTGTTGGAATCAATTCATAAGAAAGTTTGCGTTTTGCTTGTATCACTTCATTTAAACGTTCTTGTGGCATACCGGCATCTTGCATAATGGCTGAGGCGATAGTGCTCACGGTTGCGCCACCTAAATCATACATAATTTGGCTGTTAAAACGATAACCGAATTGTTCCCCTACTAGGTTCCATGCGCGTGCATGCACTGGCATGGTGTCGATTAAGGTGCCATCCATATCAAAAATCAAGCCATCATATTTTTCAAAAAGTCTGTTATCTATCATTTATTGCTTTCCTAGTTCGTAAATTTTTTCACTTTGTTTCAATTTTGTGATCTGTGCACTGGTAATTTTATGAAATAGCGGTAAAGTTACCCTATATCAAAAAGGAATGTTATGTCGTTACTCAAACAATTAACCCGTTGGAAAATTCGCGGTCAGATTGATCAGGAAGTTATTGATATTATTCTGACTTTGCAAAGTCGCCTAGAGCATCATTGGCGCATTGATGTGTCCATTCCGACTGTCATTACACTCTTATTGCATATTGCCAACAGCCTTGCTCGCTTAAAACGAGGCGGTTGCGTTTCTCCGCTCCATCAATCCTTTTATGATGAAATGCAAAGTGCGGTCATTTTCCCTGATGTTTTGGAAATCCACCTCGATTTGCTTTCTTTTATTCCGCAAGATATTCCAGAAGCCGAACAGAGCTATTATCTCGCCAATATTTATAGCTTGCTATTGGAGCAAGATAAAAAAATAAGGGCATGAAAGCCCCTATTTTATCAGTTAAAAATCAAACTGAGTTCTAAATCTTTGAGTAAATTGCTTTCTAAGCGTAACTCATTCCACACTAACGGATTGTTATCCAAATAATGTTTCTCAAAGGTCAGTTCCCAAGTCTGCAAAGAGCGGTCAATTCTGAGACTAATTTTGTCCGTGCTGTCTGTCGCTTGGCGAGATTTATTTAAAATCACCGAAATACGTAAAAGAAGCAGTAAAACAAGGACATCTTCATCCGCATAACGAGCAAAAATCGGTAAATCATTCTTTTTAAATGCGCCAGTGTGATAACGAACTAAATTCACCAATAAGCGTTGTTGCTCGCGATCAAAGCCCGGTAATTCCATGTTCTGCAGAATATAAGCGGAATGTTTTTGTACATTGCGATGATTAATGACAATACCGACTTCCAATAAGCGAGCCGCCCAAATCAACAGATTTTTCATTTCATCAGCAAGATGAGGTTTTTGCCAATAGGTGTATTGATCAATTAAGGTTTTCGCACTATTTGCCACGCGATCGGCTTGCGCTAAATCTAAGTTAAATTGTTCGGCAAGTCCTAATGCGGTACGTGTACGGATGTCTGAAACTTGGAAGTTTTTTTCTAAGCTATAAATCACCCCTTCACGCAAAGCACCGTCAGAATAGCGCATATTTTCTAAGCCAAAAACATCAAAAACAGCGCTTAAAATGGCTAAGCCTGGCACAAAGACATCCACGCGATCAGGGTTTAATCCTGCGATATTGAGTTCTTCAAAATGGGATGCTTGTAAGGTTCGTTCAATTAAATTTTGTAAGCGTTCAGCCGTGATGATGCCGTTTGGGTCAAGAGTTGCGGTAATCACTTGATAGACGGTTTTAATCGTGCCCGATGAGCCTAATACCGATTGCCACCCGAGCTTGCGATATTCCCAGCTTAAATCTTCAATTTTATTGACCGCACTTTGGCGAGCTTGCTCGAAGTTTTCTTTTGAAATTTCTCCATTCGGGAAGAATTTTTTAGCAAAGCTCACACAGCCCATGTGACGACTTTCCGCCACTAAGGGGGTGAAATCATCACCGATGATTATTTCTGTCGAGCCACCACCAATATCGATGACCAGTTTACGTCCGCTTTCGGGTTGAGTGTGGCAAACACCCGCATAAATGGTTTTGGCTTCAGTTTGACCGCTGATGATATTAATGGGATAAGGAAAGACCGTAGCAGCTTGACGTAAAAATTCGTCATTATTGACCGCTCTTCGTAAGGTATAAGTGCCGACGACATTCACATCTTTTGGTTCAAAGCCTTGTAAAGCGTTCAGCAAAAAGTGCAAGGCAATTTCACACCGCGCTCAATCGCTTCTTGGCTTAATACATTGTGCTCGTCTAAGCCGTCGGCAAGTCTCACTTTTTGTTTTAAACGAGAAAGCACCTGAATCGAGCCATTGATAATCCGCGCCACAATCATGTGGAAGCTGTTTGAGCCTAAATCAATGGCGGCAATCTCCCGGGCCTCACCTCGGTGATGAGGTTCTGCGAGTTGAGCCAGTTGCTTGTCGTTATGCATGTCCTTTCCTAAAATTCAAATTGATACAATAAATCAAAAACTTGGTTTGTGCTGGAAACCGATTGGAAATAAAGTTGTGGCATTAAGCGGTAACGCAAGGTCACTTCGGCTAAGCCATCAAACAATCCCTACACCGTATTTCACTTGTAAGCGTTTACCAATATTACCACTAACTTGTACTTTGGAGCTATCCCCAACACCGGCAGTGCCTAAGTTTAAGTCTTGAATACCAAAGGCTTCGCCAATACTGCCGACGACTTTACCACTTTTCGCTAAACCTAAGCCGAGTAATGCCGCCCCCACAGAACCACTAGAGCCTGCTTCACCGCTGTTTTCTAATGAGCGACCAGTGAGTAAATATGAAAGGGCTTGGTCTTGAGATTTCGCTGGATCAGAGAAAATCGTGACTTGTGGGCTAGATGCCATACCAATCACTTTTACCCCCGCGGTCACTTTACTGTCTTCCATCGCTTCTGGGTTACGAATCGCCTCAATATTTAACATCGGTTGTGAAGGTAAACCGGCGAAGCTGATTTGCCCTTTACGAATTAATAAATCCTGTCCAAAAGAAGCATAACGACCATTTTTCAGGTTAATTTCACCAAATAAACCTAGTTTACCTTTATCCTGTTTCACAGAAAGTAAGCCGTTCAAATTGGTTTTTAAACCATAGGCATCTAAATGCACATCGTCACCGATTTTAATTTTTAAATCAGATTGAATTTGCATACCGGATTTGGTTTCTGAAGCAAATTGGCGATTGATGAGTTCTTCTTTACTTTTTCTCGGGCCATTTAAAATGACTTCATCTTCACTCACCGGCTCAGCATTGTCTGGTAAGCTTTCAATGGCAATTCTTGCCCATGGAATATCCACATTTCCACTCAAGTCTAAGAGTTTTGGTGACGCTTTGACAACCACATTCGGACTGACTTTTAATTTCGCCATAGACGGAATATCGACTTTGAAGTTATCCGCTTGCGCTCTGACTTCTGCCGTCCAGTTATTCATGTTAGCCCAGTTAGCTTGTCCATTAATATTCAGCTTACTATCTGGTGTTTGAACATGGCCATTTAAGGTTGAAGAGGTACCATTAAAGCGGATTGCCACTTGACCATCAGTGACATCAAAAGGCAGACTTTTTAGTTTCGTTTTTACATTGCGAATATCGAAATTACCGTTTAATAATGGTTTTTCTAAATTGCCACCGAAACTTAAGCGAGAAACCACTTCACCATCCATGCTTTCACCGCTAGAGAAAAGTTGATTCGCTAAGGATAAGCGTAAACCTTCAATGGTAAAGGTACCGCCTAGTTGTCGGCCTTTACTTAAATCATTAATTTTTAAGTCTGTGCCGATTCGACCTTGATTCTGAACGTTGATGTCTGATTTCAGGGTTAAATTGTTATTTTGAATATCGGCATTCACGCTTAATTTGGGAATATCCAGCTTAAAGGTGCGGTAGTCTAATTTTTGTGCCACACCAATGTTATTGCCTTCTACTGCCACATTTAGTTGTAACGGTTTATCGCTGAACCATGCCACTTTTCCTCGGCTTTGTAATTGACCTTTGAGCGTGTTTTGTCCCATTAATCTATTCACTAAATCTAAATTAATGCGTTTAAGCTCAAAAGGGACTTCGCCGTTTTTCCCTGCCGTAAATTGTTGAGGGAAACACAGATCTAAGTCTTGGTTAATCCAGCAATGTGAACCAATGGTGGCTTGGATTTTTTTATTGTCATAAGTCACCGGAACGGTTTGATTCACTTTAAAATCACCGATAGGTGAGTTTAGGCTCACTTGGCTTAAATTGCCTTTCCACTGCTGAGAAGTGCGGTCAAAATTACCGGTGATTTGTAAATCAGCTGCAACAGGTTCACCTTTTGATTTTAAGGTGAGCGTATGATGTTTTTCATCACCCGATGCATTCAAATCAATATTATGCAATTTAATGCTGTCGCCATAGCGGAAGTTTTCCGCTTTGACGTTAAGTTCACCTTTCACTTGCGGTTCACTCACAACATTACCTTTAATTAAGGCTTTGGATAAGTCTAACCCTTGGAAGTGCAAGCCCTGTGCCGTTAAATCAGTATTAATGGTTGGCGCAGTAAGCTTACCTAAAATTTGTGCTTTACCGACTACGGAACCCGCTAAATCTTGCCACAGACCACGCAAGCTTGGTGCGTTGATATCTAAATCGAGGTTTGATTTATCACCTAATATACCTTTTGCCGCAATGCGGTTATCGCCATAGTTCAGTAATAAATCAGGAATGTTTAATAAGGTTTCATTACTTAAAAAGACACTACCTTTCAAGCTTAATGGGCGAGAAGAGAGACTACCCGGTTAAATCCACGGTAGGCACATCCACTTTCCAATGATTGGAATCGGCGGAACCTTTTGAGCTCACTTTGCCCGATAATACGGCTGGCATGGCAGGCACATAAGGGCGAATGTTCATTTTGTTTAAATCAGCGGTCACATCCCATTGCGCGCCATCTTTCCAGTTTGATGAACCCGTTAAACGTGCCGTACCATCTAGGGCAGCAAGTTTTTAATTCGTTGAGGGTGACTTCATAGAGTTTACCGTCTGCATTCAAATCAACATGGGTGTGAGGGATATGATCCATACCGTCCACGCCACCGACAACCTCTGCGTGATAATTCAATAAATCGCCCGTGAGTTTGATATCAACATCGTTAATTTTAAGTGGCGCCAGGCTATCAGCGAAAAGGCGTATTGACCTTTTTCGCTTTTTAACTGCAGATTTAATGGCATTTTATCTTCAGCCAGTTTCACATCACCCGTTAAGGTCGCATCAAGTACGCCTTGTGTGGTTAACGAAAGTGCGGTCGTTTTTTTCAATGAACCCGATAAATTGAGATCAACTTTGCTGGCAGGCAGAATGGTTTTATCTTTTGATTTAAAGGCTTGAAGATCCGATTTTAATGTGAGATCAACCGGAAAATCGTCATTGAGCTGGAGTTGTCCTTGGCTAGAAAGTGTACCAAGAGAGCTGTCAATGTCGAGTTTTTGTAATTTCACTAAATGATCGGTGGCATCCGCTTGTAATTCCACTTTAGGCACAGTGATTTTTTGGGTTTCTTCGCCTTTTTCATTGAGCGATTGATATTGCCAGTTTGTACCCAAAACACTTGGAATGTGCATATCAAAAGGCAAGTTCACCGTATTTAAATTACCTAAAAAAGCCGGTGTGAGTGTTTGCTCAATTTGCGCCCAATCAACGGGTTTAGCAGGTTCTTTTTGCTCGGGCTGAGGGGGATTCGGTTGAGTTTGGGAGACTGTTGAGAAAAGCACATCTGAAAGCGTGGTGGGCTCAAGAGTAAGGCCTGATTCATTGTTTAAACTGACCGCACTTTGAAATGACGAAAACGTAATATTGCTTTGATCGAGTTTCATATCAAAGTCAGTAATCGCCACATTTTTTACTTGTACAGAAACCGGTAAATGGATTTTTTCCATTGGACCACTTTCTGTTTCTTTCTCTTCGGAAGGCGGCATAACACTGGTATCAATGGCAATTTTCGGCTGCGTTAAGCTGAGATCATCAACAATAATATCTCCCGACAGTAAACGTGCTAAATTCAGTTGTAAGCGCGTTTTAGGAAGAGCCACATCTACGCCGGTTGTTTGAAAACGTAAATTTTCTAAGACTAAACCATCTTGTAAGCCACCGCTGACTTGTTCAATAGATAAGCTATCGAGCATTTTATCGGCGAGTTGAATAATTGCACGTTGCCCACTATCAAAAGAAAGTGCTGTGACTAAGCCTAAAACAGGGACAAAAATGACCGCACTTCCGACACATAAAATTTTACGGCAGGTCTTTTTCTTTTTAACGGGTTGTGTCGTTTGGTTATCTGGTTGTTTTTCTTGTTCAGACATAGTCATACCCTAAATTTCAGCCCCTAAGCCAATGTAAAATTGAATGTTTTTGCTGTTATCTTTATCTCGAATTGGCGTCGCAATATCAAATTTGATGGCGCCAACTGGCGATGCCCAACGTACACCGAAACCTGCACCGTAGCGTAACTCATTTGCTTTGTAAGCATCAGCGGCTAAACCTGTATCCGCAAATACGGCTCCCCACCAATTTGGGTAAACTTGATATTGATATTCAAGGCTCCCTGTTACTAAGCGAGAGCCGCCGACTAATTTTCCATCTTTATTTTTCGGTGAAATTTTCTTATAGCCATAACCTCGCACGCTACGATCACCCCCTGCAAAGAAACGTAATGCAGGTGGAATTTTACGAATATCCGCGGTATTTAAATAGCCAATTTCTGCTCGGGTAATAAAACGGTGATTTTCTGCATAAGTACGAATCCATGCGGTGGAAGCTTGAACTTTAAAGAAATTGGCTTCTGACATCCAAAGCTTATTCCCTAAATCGACCGTGATTTTTTGGGTATCTCCCCATGTTGGGAATTGACCGCCTTTTAAACGAGTCCGGTAAAAGCCCCCGGTTGGATAAACAAGGAGCGTTTTATCGGTGAAATCAGCTTGCGTGAAGCTGTCGTAACGGACACGAAGACCCGCAAAATATTGCCAACCTTCTTTATTATTCCAATAACGTAATGCAGCAAAAGTGAGTGCATTTGGTATCCGTATCGTTTTTATTTTCTTTTTCATAACCGGTTGAAAATTCATAATAATAATTTAATGGATTTTTCAACAATGGCATTTTATAGGTGGCTTCAAAGTTTTGTTTTGGCGCAGAGACGTAAAGATTTGTACGGAAACTATGACCTCGGCTATTAATCCAAGGTTTTGTCCAACCAATTTGGACATGAGGGCCCGTATCGGTTGCAAAACCGACCCCAAGCTCCATTGAGTTTTTCTTACGTGGATAAAGTAACAGTTCGATATCCACTAATTTTTCTTCTTCGCGGACATGAGGCTGTAAAAGCACTGAGCTAAACCAGTTGGTAGAAGAAAAATCGTTAGTTAATTCAGATAAATCGCTGACTAAATAAGGATCGCCCGATTTAATGTTGAGCATATTTTGCAAATAGTCTTCGCGAATTTGGGAATGGTTGAAATGTGATGTTGCCGTAATGATAACGCACGCCACTATCAAATAGCATACGCCACCATGCTTCATGGGTTTCAGGGCTGATTTCTAAGCGAGAAATTTGGAATTTTCCGTCAAGATAACCGCGAGCAAGGGCAAGGTTTGAAATGCTGCTTTTATAGTCATCGTATTTTTGATGCTCAACTAACTCACCTTGTTTTGGCAAGTTTTTACGGAGTGCTGTGAAGTTTTCGTCTTCTGCGGCTTCGCCTGTGATTTCAACTTCTGTTCCGGCAATTTTGCTTGGTTCACCTGGAGTGACATTAGCAATGAGCAAATCTCGCTGACCTTTGCGTTTTTTCAATTCAAAGGTGACTGAAGAACCATAATAACCGAAGACTCGAAGGCCTTTATCGACAGCATCTGAAACCAATTGTTTATACCGATCTGAGCCGTCCATCTCACCTTTATCAATGAGTTTGACATTCATGTCCGTATTGCGAATGGCACGTTCACCCTTGATACCCGCGGATCTCAATATCCACGGTTTGTTCTGCAAATGGGCTGAAAAAAACTCATCCATCCAAGCAAAAAGCGCGGTTATTTTTTTAACGAAAATTTTTTTCATTTTTATTACAAGCTAAACTTTAAGAAGATCCCACATCAAACCGCCTTAGTTTACCCATAAAAATAAGGGGATTACCAATGCAATTATGGATGGGATTTGAAATTGTTATATGCATTTGAGCGTTAATACGACAATGTGCTCAAAGGAAGAGTTTCCTTTGCTTTGAAAAAAATAGCGATTTTTCTCTTTATTCAGACATTTAACCAAAATGTAACTGGGCCATCATTGGTGAGGCTCACTTGCATATCAGCCGCAAATTGGCCGTTGGCAACAGTGACTTTTTCTGCACATTTTTGCGAAAAATAGCCATACAATTCATTAGCCAATGCTGGTGCGGCACCTTTTGAGAAACTTGGTCGTAAGCCTTTTTGCGTGTCAGCGGCTAAAGTAAATTGGGATACCACAAGCATTTCACCACCGATTTGCTGCACGTTTAAATTCATTTTGTCATTTTCATCGCTGAAAATACGGTAATTTAAGACTTTCTCAGCGAGTTTATCCGCTTTGGCTTGGTCATCTTCTTTTTCTACGCCTAATAAAACCAATAATCCTTTGCCGATTTGCCCCACAATTTGACCTTCAACTTCCACTTTAGCCTGCGTAACACGCTGAATTAACGCAATCATTTTACTTCCTCTAAATTTGTTTGATTCATTGACTGCACTTCTGCAAGTACTGCGGCTAATTGTGCGCCGAATAACACCACTGTCCAGCTGATTTGAATCCACAATAACATGATCGGCAACGTCGCCATAGCGCCGTAAATTAATTGGTAAGACGGGAATGTGGTGATGTACCAAGCAAAGGCCTGTTTCCCTAAGGTAAAGAAAATCGCGGCAATTAATGCGCCTGCTGCAGAGTGTTTGATGCTCACTTTCTTATTTGGCACGACCATATAAATGAGCGTGAAGATAAACCAAGTAGAAAGAAATGGCACAAAGCTGAGGAGTTTTAAGCCAAAAGAGAGCGTTTCCGATTGCTCGAACATGGCTTTGACATAGGAACTTGCGGCAATGCTGGTACCGATTAAAAGTGGGACCGAGCGTTAAAATGAGCCAATAAATAGCAAATGACGTAAAAATTGGGCGATTACTGGTGTCTTGCCAAATGCCATTAAGTGTACGGTCGATGGAGTTAATGAGCATTAATGCGACTAAAATCAAACTCACAATCCCCACAGCACTCATTTGCTTGGAGTTATGGACGAATTCATCAATATATTGCCCCACAACATCACTTGCGGAAGGGGCGAAATTGGTGAAGATGAATTCTTTCAATGCCCCAGTTACTTCGTTAAAGACAGGAAAGGCGGAAAAAATCGAAAACACCACCATAATTAATGGCACGATGGCGAGCATGGTGCTGTAGGTGAGTGAACCGGCAGCTTGCGTTAATTTGTTTTCTTGAGAACGCTGCCAAAATAATGCGAGAAAAGACGTTAAGGTCATTAGAGCAAGCCTCCGCAACAATGTTTAAATTTCTTCCCTGAACCACAAACACAAGGTTGTTTATTACTTGGGAGTGGCACAGTGGGGTCAACAAAATACCAACGGCCATCGATTTTTACAAAAATAGAATGTTCGTGATGCACTTGTGGCTGTTCGCTACCTTGAAAATGCGCCTTAAATTCAACCGCACTTTGTATTTTGGTTAAGGTTTCTGCTTTGACAATCTCTAAACCGAGCCATTGCGTTTCATCAGCCCAATCTTGCAGGGCTTTTTCATCTAATAACGGTTGTTGGCTTGGTACCGTGGTTTGTACAATATAGGGAATATTTTTGAGCACAAACGCTGAATAGCGGGAACGCATAAGTTGTTCCGCTGTTTCTGGAAACATATTGACTGAATGAAAACGTCCGCAACAATCTTCATAAGAAAGGGAAGATTGGCACGGGCAAAGTGCGGTCGTTTTAGCCGACATTTTTGGCCGCCTGTTGTAAATTATGTAATTGTGAATTGATAGAACGTTTAAACGCAGGCGCTAATTCTTCAATGGCTAAGGCTTCTTCTAGTTCTGCAATGCTTGAAGGCGCGGAGAGTTGCGTATTTAGACGGCGAATTGTCCATTCAGGATAAGGTCGATGTTGCAAAATGAGTTCATCGCCTTGATGAATTTCACCTTCTTCGATCACGCGAACATACCAACCAGTCCAACCTGATTGACGAATAACCTCTCTTGTATTCTCATTCTTGGTATTATGAGATAAACGTTCGCAAGGTTTACGTGGTTGAGACACTTCTAAAAGCGTAGTGCCAATTTTGTAACGATCGCCTATACAGACATTATCTTCATGTAAGCCGGATACCACAAAGTTTTCACCGTAAATCGCACTGCCGTGGAAATCAAACTTTTCACCAAGTAGCTCGTTTAAAGCAGGGAAAGACACATCAGACATAAAAAACAAGGCTTTATCAACACCACCGTGATGAGCTTTTAAACCCACATCGTTACCTTCTGCACCTAGCGTGTGCACTTTTACCATCGATACCGGTTTTTTACGGATGGCACTTTCATATGAGCTACCATCAGGGAACGTTAAGGTTTCTATTAATCCTGTTTTAATAATAAGAATTTTTGCGTTTGACATCTATTTTTCCTGCTTTGAGTTAGTTTTGAGAAATTATACCGTAAAATCACTTAAATTTTGACCGCACTTCGTTTTTTCCTTATTATTCGTTTAAATAAAACCAACAAAACAAAGGAATCTTTATGCAATATTCTCTCGCGCGTACCGAACAAGGTCAAACCCTTGGTATTACCGCAAAAATGGCAAACCGTCATGGCCTGATCGCTGGGGCGACAGGGACGGGGAAAACCGTGACATTACGTAAAATGGCAGAGGCGTTCAGTGATGATGGTGTGCCGGTTTTTTTAGTGGATGTAAAAGGCGATTTGTCTGGTTTAGTAAAAGCGGGCACATTTAGTGGCAAAGTAGCAGAACGCATTGAACAATTTGATTTAGGGGGCGAGAGTTATTTAAATGGCTATCCTGTGTCATTTTGGGATGTATTCGGTGAAACCGGTATTCCGCTTCGCACCACGATTTCTGAAATGGGACCATTATTACTGTCCCGTTTATTAAATTTAAATGCAACCCAAGAAGGCTTATTAAACCTCGTATTCCGTGTGGCAGATGATAAAGGCTTGCTACTCATCGATTTAAAAGATTTACGCGCCATGCTTAAATTTGTGGCAGAGAACGCCAAATCGTTCCAAGTAGAATACGGCAACGTATCAGCTGCGAGTGTGGGTGCGATTCAACGTGCTTTACTGACCCTTGAAAATGAAGGGGCGACAAATCTTTTTGGTGAGCCGGCATTAAATCTCGAAGATTGGCTACAAACCCGTGATGGCCGTGGCGTGATCAATGTTTTAAATTCTGAAAAATTAATTAATTCCCCAAGAATGTATAGCGCATTCTTGCTTTGGTTGATGTCTGAATTATTTGAACAATTACCGGAAGTCGGCGATCCGGATAAACCAAAATTTGTGATGTTCTTTGATGAAGCACATTTACTCTTTGATGGTGCACCAAGTGTGTTGGTGGACAAAGTGGAACAAGTGGTTCGCTTGATTCGTTCTAAAGGTGTGGGGATTTATTTTGTGACCCAAAACCCATTAGATTTACCGGATACCGTGTTAGGCCAATTAGGGTAACCGCGTTCAACACGCATTACGTGCTTTTACACCACGCGATCAAAAAGCAGTGAAATCTGCGGCAGAAACGTTCCGTTCTAACCCTGCTGTCAATGTGGTTGAAACCATTTCAACCTTAGGTGTGGGGCAAGCATTGATTTCATTCTTAGATGAAAAAGGTATGCCTGCGCCAGTTGAAGTGGCGTATGTTTACCCGCCGAAAAGCCAACTTGCACCGATTACTGAAGAAGAGCGTGCAGCGTGGGTGAAAGACGATGAGCTTTATGCCTTCTATAAAGATTATGTGGATAATGAGTCGGCTTTCGAAGTATTAAATGCTCAAGCGGATTTAGCCGCAGTGCAACAAAAACAAGCCGAGCAAGCGCAGCAAGAGGAAGAAAGCGGTTTATTTGGTAGCTTAAGCCGTATGATTTTTGGAACACAAAAACGCGGGGATAAACTTTCTCCGACAGAACAAATTGTGAATAGCGTGGCAAAATCAGTTGGTCGCAATATTCGTAATGAAGTGACCAAACAAATCATGCGTGGTATCTTAGGGGCATTGAAAAAATAACGAAAATTTGACCGCACTTTGCGGCAATAATGATAAAAAGGAGATTGTTATGTCTGATGTATTTCACTTAAACCTAACTAAAGCACAACTGAAAGGTGCAACATTAGCTATCGTGCCAGGTGATCCTGCGCGTAGCGAACGTATTGCTAAAAAACTTGATAACCCTGAGTTTCTTGCAAGTACACGTGAATACACTTCTTGGTTAGGGCTATTTAAATGGTCAACCGGTGGTGGTGTGTTCAACCGGTATTGGCGGCCCTTCTACGTCTATCTGTGTGGAAGAGCTGGCTCAGCTTGGCGTGCGTACATTCTTACGTATTGGTACAACAGGCGCAATTCAACCACATATCAATGTGGGTGATGTGCTTGTCACAACGGGTGCCGTTCGTCTTGATGGTGCAAGCCGTCATTTTGCCCCAATTGAATATCCAGCGGTAGCAAATTTTGAATGTACTACCGCACTTTTCAATGCCGCGAAAGAAAAAGGCATTGAGCCATTTGTAGGAATTACAGCGTCTTCAGATACCTTCTATCCAGGTCAAGAACGTTATGATACCTACAGTGGTAAAGTGTATCGTGATTACCAAGGCTTGTTAAAACAATGGCAAGATCTCAATGTGATGAACTATGAGATGGAATCCGCGACGTTATTCACCATGTGTAACGCCCTTGGCTTACGAGCTGGTATGGTGGCAGGTGTGATTGTGAACCGTACACAACAAGAAATTCCAAATGAAGCCACCATGAAAGATACGGAAGATAAAGCAGTATCTGTCGTAGTGGAAGCAGCAAGAAAATTGTTAGCGTAAAACTCAGATAAAAAGAACCGCACTTTTTAGAAGTGCGGTTTCTTTTTTTAACTGTTTTTTCGAGCAAAGGCAGCCGCTTCAGCGACTAATTGCTCATCAGGGCGTATACCTGTGTAGAGCTCAAATTGTTCAACGGCTTGTAGCACAATGACTTCTGCACCAGAAATGGTTTGTTTACCTTGCTGTTGAGCAAATTGGATAAAGGGTGTTTCAGCAGGAATCGCCACCACATCAAAAGCAGTTTGAGCTTGTTGAATAAGATTTTCAGGAAAGGCGAGATCAAATTCTTCTTTCCCACCTTTCATCCCAATTGGTGTGACATTGACTAAAATGTCTGCCGATTGATTATCTAAAGAATGAGATATATTCATAGCCATAAAGTGCGGCTAAATTTTTACCTGTTTTTTCATTTCGAGCAAAAATCTTCAGATGCTCAAATCCGCTGTTTTTAAAGGCCGCGACGACCGCTTTAGCCATACCACCACTGCCTCGTACAATCACTCGACTCTTTTTATCTAATTGATATTCTTTGATAAGTTTAACAATCGCAATGTAGTCTGTGTTGTAAGCGCGAAGAAACCCTTGATCATTCACAATGGTATTCACCGACTGAATGGCTTGTGCAGAAGGGGAGATTTCATCTAAAAAAATGGCATGCAGCTTTCTTTTGAAAAGGCATCGAAACGGCACAACCTCGAATACCAAGTGCACGAATACCTTTGACTGCGCTTTCAATATCCGTAGTAGTAAAGGCTTTATAGATAAAATTAAGCCCGAGTTTTTGATACAGATAGTTATGGAATGTTGTGCCAAAATTGCCCTGGTCTACCAGAAAGAGACATACAAAGTTGGGTGTCTTTGTTAATCATATCTGATTCTTAAATATTCAAATTTATATCATCATCGATAAAATATTGATTCATCTCAAAGGCCGGTTTTGCCGCTTTGTCTTTACCGACAATGCGAGCAGGTACACCTGCTGCAGTGGCGTATTCAGGCACAGGTTGAAGTACAACAGAGTTGGCACCGATTTTGGCATATTTACCCACTTCGATATTGCCGAGAATTTTTGCGCCTGCCCCAATCATCACACCTTCTCGTACTTTTGGATGGCGATCGCCGGATTCTTTACCTGTACCACCGAGGGTAACACCTTGCAAGATAGACACATCATTTTCAATCACTGAGGTTTCGCCTACAACAATACCTGTAGCATGGTCAAACATAATGCCGTGCCCAATTTTGGCGGCAGGGTGAATATCCACATCAAAAGCCACTGAAATCTGATTTTGTAAATAAAGTGCGAGTGCTTTTCGATTTTGGTTCCACAAATAATGGGTAATGCGATAGCTTTGAATGGCGTGAAAACCTTTTAAATAAAGCAATGGTGTAGACCACAATTCCACAGCAGGATCGCGGTGGCGCACGGCTTTAATATCACAAGCAGCACAATCAATGATATTGGGCTCGGCTTGATAGGCTTCTTCAATAATTTCACGTAGCGAAATTGCGGGCATGATAGGGTTAGCCAGTTTATTCGCAAGTAAATAACTCAAGGCACTGCCAAGAGTTTTGATGTTTTAAAATAGTGGAATGGAAAAAGCTTGCGAGCATTGGTTCGCATTCTGCTAATTCTTTTGCCTCTTGGCGAATGTGTTGCCATACTTCTAACGTCATTTTTTCTCCTTATTCGCCTTTTCGTTCACGACCCAATAAGCTCAGTGCCACTTCTTGTGCACTTTTACCACAAAAGAGCATTTGGTAAATTTGTTCTGTAATCGGCATTTCCACGCCTTGTCGTTGTGCTAATAAATAGGTTTCTTTGGTGTTATAAAAACCTTCCACCACTTGACCAATTTCATCCATGGCTTGTTGGCTATCAGTGCCTTTACCAAGCATTAAACCAAATCGACGGTTACGGGATTGGTTATCGGTACAAGTGAGCACTAAATCACCTAAACCAGACATGCCCATAAAGGTTTGTGTATTGGCGCCCATGGATACGCCTAAGCGAGTAATTTCCGCAATCCCACGGGTAATCAATGCGGTTCTCGCATTGGCACCAAATCCCATGCCATCCGAAATACCTGCACCAATCGCAATCACGTTTTTAATGGCGCCACCTAATTGAACGCCGATCATATCTTGGTTTACATATACCCGAAAATGCTGACTGCAATGAATCCGAGCTTGAAATTCTAAGGCAAACTTTTCATTACGAGAGGCAAGGGTAATCGCCGTTGGCAAGCCTTGAGCCAATTCTTTCGCAAAAGTGGGACCAGAAAGCACAGCGGTTGGAATTGCTTTACCTAAGGTTTCTTCCACTACTTCTTGTAGTAATCGGCCGGTGTTGCGTTCTAATCCTTTGGTTGCCCAAATTAAACGATGATCAGGTTTTAAGTGCGGTCGAATTTTTAAGAGAATTTCACCGAAAGCATGGCTTGGCACTACAATTAAAATATCTTTCGATTGGTCAAGTGCAGTTTTCAAATCTAATTCTAAATGCAAACTTTCTGGAAATTCAATATCTGGCAGAAAACGGCGATTTTGACGTTCCTGTTGCATTTGATGAATGTGATCGGGATTGTGCCCCCAAAGATAGGTTGGAGAACCATTGCGAGAAAATGAGATAGCGAGTGCTGTTCCATAAGAACCGCAACCAAGAATGGTAATTGGAGATTGGGATGCGTTCATTTCAATCACCTTTAAAATAAAAGGGCAGACGATATCGCCTGCCCTTATCACAATTAATGTTGGGTTTCCTTTAATTTTCTTCCGCTTCGGCTGCAGCTTGCTGCTTGTTCATGTAATCAATGAACAACGCATCGAAGTTTACCGGAGAAAGGTTTAATGCTGGGAATGTACCACGATTTACTAAGTTAGAAATCAATTCACGAGCATAAGGGAAAAGCATATTTGGGCATTGAGATGTTAAGCAGTGTGCCATTTGAACATCTTCTAAACCGCTGATTGTAAATACACCAGATTGTTTCACTTCACAAATAAACGCCATATCACCAGAATCTTCCATGGTGGTTTCTACGTTGATGTTTAAAGTCACCTCGTATAAATCTTCACCCACTTGAACGGCTTCAGTGCTTAAATCGAAACCGAGTTTTGGTTTCCATTCTTGGTGGAGAATATGAGGAAGATTTGGTGCTTCAAAAGAAACATCTTTTACATAAATACGTTGAATTTGAAGTACGGCTTCTTGTTGCTCTTCAGCAGCTACTTCAGGTTGTTGATTTTGTTCAGACATAGAGGATCCTTACTTATGTTTTTTTACTAATGGTAAATTTGCACCCGCCCAAGCAGTTAAACCGTCTTTTAATACATAGACTTTTTCAAAGCCTTGTTTAGTTAAAAGTTCTGCAGAGGTGGTAGAAGAAACACCGTTAACATCCACAATGATAACCGGTCTTTCTTTGTGATGTTCGATTTTGCCTACATTGTGATTTTTGATTTCAGTTGGAAGCAAGTTCACGCTGCCAATAATATGACCGCGTTGGAATTCATCGATAGGGCGTAAATCAATCACCACCGCTTCTTCGTTATTCATTAAATGAACGGCTTCAGGGTTGGTGATGACGCGATATTTTTGTGTCGCACTTTTAAAAAAGGTAAAAAGTGTCATGAAAAGGACAGCAAACCATGCGATCGTTAAAAAAGTGTGTTTTTGAGCAAATTCAATTGCTTGAGGCATAAATTCTTGCATGTTGTTCTCAACTTAATTTTTGATAATGAATAAGAGTTTATCTTCACATGAAATAAAGGCTTAAGTATAACCGCACTTTGGTTATCTTTCAAAAAAATTCTGAAGGAAACGTGGGGTTGGCGAAAGCTTATACAATCAAATGGGGAAAAACATGATCGGGATCATAAATCTATTATCTTAGTGTTTATTCTACGTCTAATTAAGTAGAGAATAGCCCAGTTTAGATTATTTAACGTAAAAGGAGACTAGTATGAAATTAAAAAAATTAACAGCACTCATGATGCTTGGATTAGGTGTTTCGGTCGCACAAGCCGCGGAATTGCCTAATATTACGATTTTAGCAACTGGTGGCACCATTGCTGGAAGCGGTGAAACCGCAGTTTCTTCTGCTTATAAAGCAGGACAGCTCAATGTTGAAGCGTTAATTGATGCCGTGCCTGAAATTAAGCAATTAGCCAATGTGAAAGGTGAACAAATTGTGAAAATTGGTTCACAAGATATGAGCGATGATGTGTGGTTAAAATTAGCGAAAGCAATTAATGCACAATGTAAAGAGACTGATGGTTTCGTGATTACTCATGGTACCGATACCATGGAAGAAACCGCTTATTTCTTAGATCTTACCGCAAAATGTGAAAAACCAATTGTATTAGTGGGTGCAATGCGTCCTGCGACAGAAAAAAGTGCGGATGGTCCATTAAACCTTTATAACGCCGTCGTGGTGGCAACGGATAAAAAATCATCTGGTCGTGGTGTGTTAGTGGCGATGAATGGTGAAGTACTAGGTGCACGCGATGTGACCAAAATGAGCACTACTGCAGTACAAACATTCCACTCACCAAACTATGGTACCTGGGTTATATCCATAACAGTAAAGTGGATTACGAACGTTCACCTGAAAGTAAACACACTGTGAACACGCCATTCAACGTAGATAAATTAGACAGCTTGCCGAAAGTGGGCATTGTTTATGCTTATTCTAATGCACCAATTGAACCATTAAATTCATTATTAGATGCGGGCTATCAAGGTATTGTTTCAGCGGGTGTAGGTAACGGTAACGTGAATGCGGCACACTTAGAACGTTTAGAAAAAGCCGCGAAAGATGGCGTTGTTGTAGTACGTTCATCTCGTGTACCAACGGGTCACACAACGCGTGATGCTGAAGTGGATGATTCTAAATATGGTTTTGTGGCTTCAGGCACATTGAATCCGCAAAAAGCACGTGTGTTATTGCAATTAGCCTTAACACAAACAAAAGATCCAAAAGTGATTCAACAATACTTTGAGGATTTCTAAGAAAGCCATTGAAAGTGCGGTCAGAATTTGAATCAAATTTTAACCGCACTTTCGGATAAAATAGGCTAATCCAAGTAATAAATATAGATAATGCACTAGTTTGTTGTTAATATATGTTCCGGAATTATTTTTAAAAATTAATATGGAGAAAATATTATGATTTGGGCTCAACTTTTAGTCGTCCTACTCTTTATTTACCTAGGGGCTAGATTAGGCGGTATTGGTATCGGTTTCATGGGTGGTATGGGTGTTGTGGCACTTTCACTGCTTGGCTTAAAACCGGGTGCCATTCCGTTTGATGTAATTTCAGTTATCATGTCTGTAATCATGGCAATTGCTGCAATGCAAGTTGCGGGTGGTATGGATTTCTTAGTAAAAGTAGCTGAAAAAAATTCTACGTAAAAAAATCCAAAAATACATTACCTTCCTTGCACCAACTGTAACTTACTTTATGACTGTACTTGCAGGTACTGGTCACACAGCATTCTCAACACTTCCAGTGATTGCTGAAGTAGCAAAAAGAACAAGGTATCCGTCCTTCACGTCCACTTTCTATTGCGGTTATCGCTTCACAAATTGCGATTACAGCGTCTCCAATTTCTGCAGCGGTGGTATTCCTTTCTGCTGAATTAGAGAAAAACTTTGGTTTAAGTTACTTACAATTATTAGGTATTTGGATCCCAACTACTTACGCGGCTTGTATGATTACTGCGGTGATTTGTAACTTCCTTGGTAAAGATTTGAAAAAAATGATGAAGTTTACCAAGATCGTCTAGCAAAAGGCTTAATCACTATGCGTGGTGAAATGCAAATTGAGATCAAACCTTATGCAAAAACGCTCTGTAATGATTTTTCCTTATCGCGATTTTTAGTGGTCATGCTTTATGCAACAGCAATCAGTAAAACTGTTGGTTTAATTCAAAAACCCAATTCTTTCTCGCGATAACGCAATTATCTCTTTCATGCTTGCGACTGCAGCGATTATCACTATGGCATGTAAAGTGGATACTGCAAACATTACCAATGCAGCAACCTTCAAATCAGGTATGTCAGCGGTAATTTGTGTGCTTGGTGTGGCATGGTTAGGTAATACTTTCGTTGAAGGTCATATCGATCAAATCAAAGCAGTATCAGCTGAGTTCTTACAACAATATCCTTGGAGTTTAGCGGTTATCTTGTTCTTCGCAAGTACCTTACTTTACTCACAAGCTGCAACTGCAAAAAGCATTATATCCAACTGCAATTTTATTAGGTGTTTCTCCGGAAGCCGCAATTGCAGCCTTTTGCCGCAGTATCAGCATTATTCATTCTTCCTACTTATCCCAACCTTAATTGCGGCAGTAGAAATGGATGACACTGGTTCAACCCTGTATCGGTAAATATGTATTCAACCACCCATTCTTAATTCCTGGTGTGATTGCAATTAGCTTATCTGTATTATTCGGATTCTTAATGGCGGGTGCAGTTTTATAATCCTCCATTAAGCTAAAATAAATGAAAACCATCTTGTCTTCGGATAAGATGGTTTTTTAATGGGGAACTTCTTCTTATTGTGATACTCTAAAAGGCAACCTCTTTTTATATATAAGGAAAACCAATGAAGTTATTTAAAATCCTTTTTGCTGCATTAATTGCTTATGTACCAACAGCATGGTCTGCGGTAGATTATAATATTAAATACAGTTCGAATTATTTAATGCCCGCGTATGTGCATTTTAAAGCTGATGGTTCACAGTATTCAGTCAATGCGAAAATTAATGTTCCGTTGTACAACATTGTGTTTACTTCTCGTGGTTCACAAAACGCGAGTCAATTTAAAATGGTGAATTATCAAGATGTGCGTAATGGTAAAACGTATGCAATTTCTAAAATTTCGCCAACAACAATTGAATACGGTAAAGTGAAAAATGGATTAGAAAACGAGCCGTTAAAATTACCAACTTTTGATTTATTCACCATGGCATTTCAGTTGAGTTATTACGATAAATTGCCAACCAGTTTCCAAATTACAAATGGTAAAAAACTTTACCCAATGGAAAATGTGAATGTGAAGAAAGTAGAAAAACAGATTCAATATAACAAGCAAACTGTCACGGAAATCACTTATTCATTTAAAACAGGTAATAAGGATATTATGGTGAAGAAATTCTCAGGTGAACAATTTCCACGTTATATCAAATACACCAGAGATGGTGATGATTATGAGTTAGAGTTTGATGAGTTTGTTAAATAACATCAGATGAGAAAAAGAAGCCACGCAAGACTGCGTGGCTTTTTATTTTATTGCTTATTGCGCATACATAAATACTTGAGCAAGGAGGAGTATCGATGAGATAACAAACTGACAGCCTACGATTGGCATGACAAATTTCAACCATTTGTTGAATGGAATACCAAGCATTTGTAGCGTGACAAGGACTAATCCTGTCGGTGCGAGGAATAACATAATATATTGTCCCCAGTTGTAAGCCGATACAACAATGTCTCTTGGGATGCCAACAGTATCAGTCAGCGGAGCCATAATTGGCATGGCGAGTACGGCAAGACCTGAAGATGAAGGTACAACCAATCCTAAGAATATGAAGACAATGAGCTGACCAATAATAAAGACGCCGCCATTCATTCCACCAACAAGATGTGTCATATAATCGAGAATCGTGTCAGAAATCATCCCTTGTTCCAGAATGATATTGACTGCTCGAGCGAGTCCGATAATCAATGCGACGCCAACTAATTCAGAAGTACCATGAGTGAAGCCATTTACGACATCTTTTTCAGGTAATCCACTGATAAACATAATAATGATGGTAATGGCTAGGAAGGAAGTCGCCATTTGAGGGAACCACCAGCCGCCAAACATCACCCCCCATACCATGAGAGGAAAGGCGCCACTAAATAGAATCAGAATCAGTTTTCTTCTAAAGGTAAATTCAACGGTTGCATTGGGATCGATATCTTTCATATAGAGATCATAGAAGGCTTGGCGATCGTCATAGGTATAAGAAAATTCAGGATTAGCACGCAGTTTTTTACAATACCAATACATGTAAGCAATCACACACGCACCACCAAGAATCAGACCCAGTGTACGAAATCCCATTCCTTCCGTGAATGGAATCCCTGCCGCATTTGAAGCGATGACAACGGAAAATGGATTGATTGTTGAGAAGGCAGTGCCCATCGAGGCTGCTAGGAATATGGCGCCAACACAGACAATAGAATCATAGCCTAAGGCTAAAAAGACAGGAACAAGAATTGGGTAGAAGGCTACCGCTTCTTCCTCAATACCACAAGCCGTACCGCCTAACAGCATTAACACACAGACAGCAAAGACAACGGAGAATTCATTTCCTTTCGTTTTTTTGGTGAGAGACATTAATCCGGCATTGAATGCTCCTGTTTTGTTTATCACACCAATCATTCCACCGAGTATGAAGATAAAAATCATAATATCCGCGACTTCAATGGTGCCATCCACCATGGCGTGAATCATATCGGTAATGCCTTTTTCGTGTTGTTCAATGCGTTGATAGGTATTGGGGATAGCAATCGGCTTTTTGATAATGCCGTTGGTGAAATTAGAAAGTTGAATTTTGATATTGAGTTGATTAAGGGTTTGTTCTGTTGCTGGATAGCTTTGATCGGGAATTCCGTGAGTTTTGACAATAAAATGATTTTCGGTACTGTCGTAGGAAAGCTTAGAGTAGGACCCTGAGGGAATAAGCCAAGTAAGACCAATAGCAATAAGAAGAATAATAAAGAGAATGCTAAATGCGGAAGGGAATTTCATCTTTTTCTTTGATGCTTCCATTATGGAGAACTCCTTGTGTTCGGATTAGTTAATAAGCCGAGCGCGTATTCTACACAAAACGAGCAAAAAAGCAAAGAGTGATTTTTGAAAGAATGTAATGATTTCGGGGTGAGCAATCGTTTACCTGAATTAAATTCTATGTGGTGGGGTTTAATTTAAAATTGATTTGTTCAGAAAAATTAGAGGTGTATAGCATTTGATTATTGCGCCTTTATGATTTTTAGTTGTAGTTCTTAAAAAAGTACCAAATAGTAAATGCAATGATTGTCACAATCCAATATACCGTAACGTATCCCCATGTACTGATCAATCTGAGTGAAATAAAACCAGCTAAATATGCCCCTAGTAATGCAACAGAAAATTGTAGTGAACTATCCAATGTGGCATAAGTTTTAGATGAATAATCAAGGATAATAGCCAGCAAGCACGGAACAAGTAATGCGTAAGTTATACTTAATAATAAGATTGGTACGGCGATAAGATAAGGAAAATTCGTGCCGACATATTCAAATAAATGAATAAGCAGAAGGCAAAAATTTGGCTAAACAACACCCATTGAGTGACGGAAACCCGAGAGTATTTTTTGAGTAATATACCGCTTAGGGGGGCAAAGGCGATAGCACAAAGGGGTTCGAATACAGAAAGTAATAGCCCAATGTGTTGGCTACTCCAGCCCAAGGCGTTTAGTCGAGGAATGAAACTACTGACTACCATGCCGCTAGGAATAAAGATAAATAACAATAAAATCAACCAACGAAATGAGATATGCGGTTGTTGCCAAAAGTGGAAAAAGCGAGTGAATAAAAAATGTAATGGTAGATTTTGCGGTTCAGCGACAATTACAGGTTCGGCGTATAGGCTGATTTGTAGAATCAACAGTAGTGCAAAAACACTCATTAAATCCACCGCACTTTGCCAGCCGTAATAATGGTAAATCAGTAACATCAAACCTCCGCCAAGCATTTTACCTACGCGTCCTGCGATCACCTGAATGACACCGCCAAAGCCACGTTGCTCAAAAGGCAGGATGGCACAGGTTAATCCTAGCGTTGCACAACCGAAAAATAGACTGCTTAGGTTCAATAACACACACGCCACCATAAGCAGCGTAAAATCTTGTTTCGGTTGGATGAAATGCAACATGAATAAGGCAATAAAAATGATTAGCGAAGAAAGACATAGCCAGCCGCGAAATTGCCCGATACGCTTGATACGATAGCGTTCAATTAACGGCGAAACGATGAATTTTGCCATTTCCATCCCACCAAGCAAATAGAACCAACTAAGCTGTTTAAGATCGAACCCCATCTCTTTTAACATGGTAATGAGACCAATCATATAAAACGCCACTACGCAGAATTTAAAGCCGGCAGTCGTGGCAAGGATCGCCCAATCCTGTTTATTGAGTGATGTTGCCTTGTTGGCATTGCCAAAACGCTGCATAACGTCCTTTTTGTTCTAAGAGTGTTTGATGCGTGACTACTTCGGCGCGCACACTTACGAACGTACCGACAAACCACGCGGCGAATTCTTCCACACCAACTGGACAGGTCGCGGCGGCAACACCGCATCCACCACGTATGATGTCTAAGTAAAAAACGTGCGATAAACCGACCGCACTTTGATCTGCACCTTACACATTGACGCTGGATCAAGCTGTGTAAGGTGCAGATTTTTTCACGGTGAGTTTCGGATTTATCTTAAAAAGCGTATGGAGCCATTTGTGAATTGGCATGCTAGTAAATACTTAATAGAGAAAATTTATTAAAAAAATATTTAATTCGTTGCTATACTCATGGTCTCTTACTCACGATAAATAGGATGATTTATGAAAAAATTACTCAGTATTTTATTACCATCACTTGTTTTAATCGGTTGTTCATCAAGCAATACTTCCGATTCCAATAAATCCATGACGCCGAAAACGGAAAAAGAAGAATTTTTGGCTGCATTTGAGAATTGCAAAGCGAAACTAGGTGGAAAGATCATGAATAAAGATATTCCAATGCTTGATGCTTGTATGGCTGAACATGGTTTTAAGAGAGTAGAAGAGACGCAGAAAGTTGCGCCTGAGCCGAAAACAGTAAAAAAGAACAAAAAAACACTCAATGTAAATTAATGTAAAGTCCATTGTGTGGTATTGATTTAATTGTTGCTTTTTGTGTTTTGAAATGCTAGCATTTAGATCGAAAGGCTTTATGTAGCCTTTTGTATACAAAAGGGGTTACCAGCGATAAGCTTGTTAACCATAAAGTTATAATAACCAATTTTATAAAGGTTAAAAACATGAAAAACAACAAACTTGTTAAATTTAGTCTAACATTAATCTGTTCAGCTGTATTAGCAGCTTGTGGTTCAAGTGGCGGTAGCGATAATTCAGCCGCTCAACAACAAGCTCAACAACAAGCTCAACAACAAGCAAAAGCAGCAGCTGAGAAAGCAGCAGCTGAGAAAGCAGCAGCTGAGAAAGCAGCAGCTGAGAAAGCAGCAGCTGAGAAAGCAGCAGCTGAGAAAGCAGCTAAAACAACTTCTAGCGAGTCTAACCCGGGTTACTTACTTTCTAAAAAGAACGCATCTGATTTCATCGTAAATAAAAATGGTGATAAAGTTGACTCTACTCAATCTGCTCCATTGCCAATGACTGTTCAAAATTTAGAGCCTCGTCTAGATACTATCGTTGTAGCTTACCCACACGAAGGTGCTGAGTCTAAAGCGATTGCTTATATTGAAGATTTCCAATTTGTTGGTAATGACAAACAAGATGGTAAATTTACTTTAACTGGCATTTATAACGACTCAACAGATCGTGGTACTACTGGTGGCACTCCACGTCCAGAAAGCCGTACTAAAACTGATACACAAGGTACAGAGTCTGGTGCTGCTTTAGTTTACGAAAAAGATCGTATTGCTTACTTTGACCGTGCAGACAGAAATGCTGAGGGTAAAGATACATTAGCTGAAGTTTACGGTTTAAGAACCAATTCCTATGAAGATGGTAAAGAATTAAAAGATACTGATGCAAATAACCTACCATTAGTAAAAGAAACTAATAAATTAGCTGCTCAACAAGATGGTCAATTACGTTTTGTTCAATATGGTCGTGTAACAACTAAATTACATGACCTTACTGAAAAAGATCTAAACGTATACAAAAAAGGTCTATTGGACGATAAAAACAGTAACGTAACAAGTAACGTTATTGGTTTTGCTAACTATGGTGAAGCAGGTACTGAAAACTCTTACTTCTATCGTGGTTTAAACAATACTACTGGTGAACAATTAGCTAAACTTTCTGGTGAGCTTGTATACCACGGTCACGCAGTAGCTTATGGCTTAAACAATGACTACCGTCCGGGTGAAGCTAATAAAACTGGCGCGCCAAATGCTATCGGTGTAGAAAAAGAAGTTGACGCACTAAAAAGTGGTTACCATGTTTTGGCTAAAGTTAACTTAGCAGATAAAAATGTTACTGGTTCTATCTATAACACTTGGAATAACGACAAAACAGGTGACTACAATGTTGATTTAGTTAACTTTAATGGTAAGTTAGACAACTACGGTAACATCGCAGGTACTTCTGCATTAGCATACGAAGATGCAAATAAAGACGGTTCATTTAACGCAACTTTATTTGGTTCTCAAGCATCTGAGTTAGGTGGTAATGTTGCAGGTAGCAAAAATGCTGATACCACTGTAACACAATGGGGTGCGGTATTTGGTGCTAAGAAATATGAAGAAGCTGTATCAACACCAGAAAAAATTGTTAATAAACCTTGGGCGGCTCGTGCTGACGAAAATACTGCTGGTCAAGTAAAATAATTTCATTAATTTGAAATTTTAATTATAAAACAGCCCGCTTTGTCGTGGGCTGTTTTAGTTTTAAACGCTAAATTAGGAAAAAGATATGAAGCAACCTCTTCTTTATGGCATTGTTTTTTCATTGCTTATGCCACAATGTGTTGATGCCAATGAGCAGAATCAAAATGATCAAGCAAAACTTAATCAAGCCATTAAAACTGAGCAACAAACATTGCAAAAAGCGCTTTTGAATAAACAAAGTTTAGAAGAGTCAAATGTCAGTCGTAAGGATGATTACACTCGTTTTACGGGCAAATATTTAGTAGAACACCCAGAAATTTTAGAAAAAATTCTTGTAGAATCACTTATTAATACGAATAAGCAAGTACTTCCTACACTTATTGCTTTATATAAACGTGTGCCTAATAGAGATGAATCCCTACTTGAATGGGGAAATGCAATTCTGTTAACTGATACCAATTTAAATGATTCTGTATCAGAATATAGAAAGCTCCTGGCTAATTTTCCTGATAATAATTTTATTCGTTTTCAGTTAGCTCGAGTTTTATTTTTTAATCAGGAATTTGACGCGTCAAAGAATCAATTTGAGAAATTACGTGCTGCAGATAATGTATCGGCTCAAGATAGAGAAGTGTTTAACCAATTTATCTCAGCAATTAATGAAAAAAGCCAATGGACTTATTCTTTCGGTATTACTTATCTTAATGATAAAAATTTAAGTAACTCTGCAAAAGAGGGGACTATCGTTGTTTTACCTAATGGTCAAACAGCGGTTTATAACACACCTCGTCAGAAAGGGAATGGGGTAGGTATTTCTCTTGGTGCCAATAAACAATGGGCATTATCAGGCGGAAAATACATTGTGTTGAACACGGGAATGAATACTAAATATTATTGGAATAATAAAAATTATAATGATTTAACAGGTGTGTTTGGTCTTGGTTTAGGATATTCTGATGCTCGATTTAATATAGAAGTACAACCTTATGTTAATAAACGTTGGTATTCTGGTGGTGTGAATGGCTCAGAAAGTTTAAAACAATATTATGATACCTATGGTGTATCGCTTTCCACTTCCTATTGGTTAAATCAAAGCTTTAAGTATTCATTTTACTACGATTATGGATATGAGAAATATAAACAGGAAAAATTATGCTACTCAATATCAAGGCGGTACGCATTTAATTAGTAATAGTTTGATGTATGTTCCTTCACCAACCCAATATTGGGCATTATCTTTAGATTTTTATGACGAAAAAAATGCAAGAGATAAAAAGTAATTCCTTCTTAAGAGAAGGTGCGCGCTTAAGCTGGGGACAAGAATGGCCTTTTAGGTATTTCTACTAATACATCCTTTGGTATTGCAAAAAGAAATTATAAAGAAGCGTCTTTCTTAGGAAAAACAAAAAGAATAATGAATATAATGCTTCCATCTCCATTTGGAATAAAAAAATTCATTATGCTGGGTTCACGCCGCGCTTAACGTGGATTTATACTAAAACGAACAGTAATATTTCTCTATATACATATGATAAAAAAATCAAATGGTTATAGAAGCGACGAGAACATTCTAAAAAGATAAAGTTTGAATCATCAGAGTAGATTTGTTTGATCTGCACCTTACACATTGGCGCTGAGTCAAGCTGTGTAAGGTGCAGATTTTTTATGCGTATTTTGTCTGCCGTAGGGCGTGGAATCTATTCTGAAGCTCAGAATGCTTCTTTTCGGCATCCAAAAAAGCGCCATATTCCAACGGCAATGACGGTGGCGACGAGGTAAACTGTGAGATAACCAAAGGCATGCGCGAGGCGGAGGGAGATAAAGCCTGCTAGGTAGGCACCTAAGAGGGCGACGGAAAAATTGCAATGCGCTGTCGAGCGTGGCGTAAGTTTGAGTGGATTTGTCCATAATCATGGCGAGCAAGCACGGCACAAGTAATGCGTAAGTCATACTTAATAATAAGATTGGTACGGCGATAAGATAAGGAAAATCCGTGCCGACATATTCAAATAAAATAAATAAGCAGAAGGCAAAAATTTGGCTAAATAATACCCATTGGGTGACAGAAACCCGAGAATATTTTTTGAGTAATAGACCACTGAGCGGAGCAAAGGCGATAGCACAAAGGGGTTCGAATACTGAAAGTAATAGCCCAATGTGTTGGCTGCTCCAGCCCAAGGCATTTAGACGCGGAATGAAACTACTGACCACCACGCCGCTGGGAATAAACACAAATAACAATAAAATCAACCAACGAAATGAAATGTGCTGTTGTTGCCAAAAGTAGAAAAAGCGTGTGAATAAAAAACGCAATGACGGATTTTGCGGTTCAGCGGCAACTGTAGGTTCGGAATATAGGCTAATTTGTAGAATCAATAGTAGTGCAAAAACACTGATTAAATCCACCGCACTTTGCCAGCCATAATGATGATAAATCAGTAACACCAAACCGCCGCCAAGCATTTTACCCACGCGTCCTGCGATCACCTGAATGACACCGACAAAGCCACGTTGCTCAAAAGGCAGGATGGCACACGTCAGCCCCAACGCCGCACAACCGAAAAATAGACTGCTTAGGTTCAATAGCACACACGCCACCATAAGCAGTGTAAAATCCCGTTGCGGTTGGATGAAATGCAACATAAATAAGGCAATAAAAATGATTAGCGAGGAAAGGCATAGCCAACCGCGAAATTGCCCGATACGCTTGAGACGATAGCGTTCAATTAACGGCGAGACGATGAATTTCGCCATTTCCATTCCACCAAACAAATAGAACCAACTAAGCTGTTTAAGATCGAACCCCATCTCTTTTAACATGGTGATGAGACCAATCATATAAAACGCCACTATGCAGAATTTAAAACCGGCGGTCGTGGCAAGGATTGCCCAATCCTGCTTAGTGAGTGATGTTGCCTTGTTGGCATTGCCAAAACGCTGCATAACGTCCTTTTTGTTCTAAGAGTGTTTGATGCGTGCCTTGTTCGGCAATGCTGCCGTTTTCCAACACATAAATGCAATGCGCTCCCACAATGGTGGAAAGTCGGTGAGCAATAATCAACACGGTTTTGTCTTTAACTAGCTGATCCAGCGCTTTTTTTGCACTGCCAGCTCATTGCGGGTATCCAACGATGCTGTTGGTTCATCTAAAATGAGAATCGGTGCGTCTTTTAAAATCGCGCGGGCGATAGCAAGTCGTTGCTTTTCACCGCCAGAAAAATTACTCCCAATTTCATTAACTTGAGTTTGATACCCTTGTGGTAATGCCTGAATAAAATCATGGCATTGGGCAAGTTTACAGGCGTGAATCACCTCTTCATCGGTGGCATTGGGTTTTGCCATTCGGATGTTATTTAATACGCTGTCTTGGAATAAATAAACGTCTTGAAACACCACAGAAATTAATCTCATGAGCTGTTCTTGGCTAACATCCCGAATATCGATACCGCCGATCGTAATTCGTCCTGATTGCGGATCAGCATAACGCAATAACAAGCGGAGTAATGTCGTTTTACCACAACCGCTGGTGCCCACAAAAGCATTGAGGCTGTTAGGTTTTATGTCCAGATTAATGTCGTTTAGGATGGTTTTTTCGGCATTGTAACCAAAGCGAATATGCTCATAACGAATGCGATAATCTGTGGGTAATCTGCTGCCATGATTTTCCATCAATTCAGGTAATGCCATCAGTTTTTCAAATTTTTCACAGCTGATCACAAAAATTTCTAAGAGCGAAGACATTTGCACAAAGAAGTTCAATACATCTGAAATTCGTGCAATTAAAATCAGTACTGTGGCTAACAATACCCAATGGGCGCTACCGGAAATCACCCAAAATGTGCCAACAATTAATACGGCAATCAGGCTGAATTGAATGCTTGAGGTAATGATCAAATTCGGGCGTTCGCCTTTTTTTGTGCCGATGCGTTGAATATTGGCCACATCTTCAATCACACGGTTGAAAATATGTTGTTTGTTTTCTGTCTGCCCTGTTGATTTCAGAATTTCCAAACCTTGCACAAACTCAATGGTTTCGCCTTTAAGTCGCTGATTAGCTTCTGCCAAAATACTAAATCCACGACGGAAAGCTTTTCTCCGCCATAAATAAAGTGGCACGATAAGCGGAAAAATAATGAAGATCAGCAGCCCAAAGCGGTAATCAAAGAAACAAAGACAAAGGGCGGCAGACACCGGTGTTACGATGCCGTAAATTAGAATACTAATTAAACTGAAAGCATAATTTGTGGCTTCATTAATACTTTGGATGGCAACGGCACTGAGTTCGCCTGCACGAAATCCACTGAGGACGGCAAGAGATACGCGGCGGAGTTTCGCCCAGTTGACGTCTTAATTGATATGTCGCCAAAAATGAATCGCCTTTGGTGTCATAGTATTCTGCCCAAATGCGGAAAAGGAGACTGGCAACGAAAAGCACGCCACACAAAATACTCCAAAAAATGACCGCACTTTGTCCTACTTCAGTTTGTTCTAATGCCAAAAGTAGCGGATACAGCAGGCCGATAGCCACACCGAATAAAGTTGCAGATAGTGCCGCAAAAGCAAGACAGCGTAAGAATGTGCTTTGTTGCTGTTGGGCGGCGGCAAATAAGGCGTGATAAGTTTGCCACAGGCTTTTTACGCGTTGAGTTTCAGGATTAAAGTAAGATTGCATAACATTCTCTAATGTATCGTCCAAGATTTTGCCTGTTGATATTCTGCCCAAAGGGTTTGATAGGCGACATTGGTTTGCAACAAGGCTTGGTGATTGCCTTGAGCAATGATTTTGCCGTTCTTTAAATAAATAATTTGATCGGCTTGGGTAATGCTAGACAGGCGATGCGCTACCATGATCACTGTTTTATTTTGCATCAGCGCATGAAATGCCTGCATTAAATCCGCCTCGTTTTTCGCATCGGAAAAGGCAGTGGGTTCATCTAACAATAAAATTGGGCGATTTTGTAAAAAGGCTCGAGCTATACTGATGCGTTGTTTTTGTCCGCCTGACAATAATTGTCCGCGTTCACCCACTTTTGTTTGATATTGCTCCGGCAAGGTCATAATAAAGTCATGAATACGGGCTTGTTTGGCAGCATTGATAATCGCTTCCTCTGTCACACTTTCTATACCGTAAGCAATGTTTTCGGCAATAGAGCAAGAAAATAAGAAATTATCCTGAAATACGACCGAACAATATTTCATGAGTTGATCCTGTTCCATATGACGAATATCTGCCCCACCTAAAGTGATTTTTCCGCTATCGACATCCCAAAATCGCAACAACAAATTGAGCAAAGTGGTTTTGCCGGAGCCTGAGGTGCCAATAATCGCGGTAAAACTATTTTGCGGCACGCTGAAGTCAATATTTTTCAGCGTCGCTTTGTCGGCATCATAGCTGAAATTGACCTGTTCAAATTGAACCGCATACCCCTTCGGCGTTTGTAACGGCAAAAGTGCGGTGGCATTTTCCAATGTTTTTTTATTTCGTTAATGCGTTCAATGGCGGCGCGAGAGCGTTCCAACAAATGAAACAGCCCCATGTACGGATGCATGGTTTCAATTAACCCGGCGGCTAACACTAAAAAGGCAAAAAAGCCAAAGGTGGAAAGCAATGCAAGCGAGTGTAAATACACGCCTAACACCATCAAAAACACCATGATCGGCATTGGTGTAAAAAAAGCGAACGGGCAAGACGTGTTGGTGCGCCCACTTTGGCTAAAAAAGCGAAGATGACCTGATTAAAATTTTCCAATGAGGTACTAAAACGGCTGTACGAACTTTGTCCCGCATCAAAGGTGCGAATCGTGCTCATACCTTGAATATATTCAATAATCGCGCTATTGATTCGGCTCACTGCAGCACCGTAATCACGATAATTCAATCGACTTTTTTGCATTAAACGTTGCAGAATCGTAAACAACACGACAAGGAAAATCAGCACAGCCAATGCCATTTGCCAATTTAACCAAAACAATGCCGCCAACACGAAAATCGGTGTGGAATAAGCCTCCGCTTTAAGGGGCGGAGCATCGGCAACAAAGGTGTGCAATTCGTTTACGTCATCGCACAGCACTTTCGTTAAACCGCCTGAACCGATTTCATTGACTTTGCCTAACGATAATTGACTGATTTTTTTCGCAAGCTGTTGGCGTAGCATTTTTTCCAATTCAAAGGCAGCATAATGAGATTTGTCGTGCGCTTTAATTTTGCAGGTGTAATACAAAATAGAAATGGCAAGCAGCGCAAAAATCTGCCAATAAGGAAACGTAAGAGATTGACTGACAGTGAACACAATGTGGATCATCAAAGCCAAATCCCGATTTTTAAGCCTTGTGCGAAGGTTGCCAACCACATTGAGGCGCGTAATTGCGCGGCAACAGGTCGGCAAATTTGTTGGTGTTGCTGACTCATTGCTTAGAATCTTAACTCGGTGGATAGTCCAATTTGACGTTCCGGCTGACGGGTAATGTCCCCAGAGCGCGGTACGAGTAAGATATCTTTGCGTGAGTTAAGCACGTTGTCGGCATAAAGTGTGATTCTGGCGTGCTTAAAGTCGTACGCTAAATAAACATCAAGTTGGTCATAATGCCCGACTTTACCATTGGCTAAGTTGTCGGCAGTGGAATAATAACTACTGTTATAGCTGTAATTGGTGCCAATTTCTAGGTGGTCAAGAAGACGATAATTAGCCCCCACTTTTCCACTAAAACTTGGTGCACGAGCGAGTTTATTCCCTTCAATACCGCTGTTTGGATAACGTTTGATATCGGTTTTTAGCATCCCGATGCCCGCATTAAGTACCAGTTTCTCCGTGGCCTGCCATTCGGTATTGATTTCCGCACCATAGGTGACGACTTTATCGGCATTGCGGATCACGATGGAATTTGGACCAAGGGTGAACGGTAACTGCATGTCTTTGTAGTCGTTATAGAATAGGTTGCTGTTAATGCGTAGTCGTTTATCTGTGGATGTCCAACGATGATAAAGTTCGTAGTTCCAGACATATTCTGCGTCATATTCATAGCTAGTGTACGGCACACCGAAGGTCACCCCTGCACCACCCGGGTTGTAACCTTTGCCTACTTTAAAGCCCTAAGCGTTGATCGTCATTCATTTTTCCATGCAATGTCTGCTTTTGGCAGGAAGACATTGTATTTTTTTATCCCTATTGATGGAAAAACATCGCACTTTTTGCCTTTACGCTGATGATGTTCCTGTTCATAGCGAGCAGAAAGCGTCAATTCAAATGGAATATCAGGCGTAAAGGTAATTTCACCAAAGGCCGCTTTGGTTTTTGTTTTATCATTAAAATTTGTCGTAATCGGCGTGCGAGCAATGCGTCCGTTGAGCATCGTAACACTTTCATCTTGTTTCGCATTGAAATAGAACAAACCGAATAACCCACGGTATTTTTTTCGTTTTCGTATTTTTACAATGGGTTCAATTTGGAATTCATTGCCATCAACACGAGCCGGAACACCTCGACGATTTGGCGGTAATGTGGTGTTGAATGGCGAAGTTGTTTTTTTCTATCGTGAATAAAGTGGGTGTAAATCAATTTATTTTTCCCATTTCCAACGATCTGAGAGTTGATAGCCAATGTCCCAAATGGTACTGGCAGAGCGTGTTTGGAATACCGGGCGTTCCGGCGTGTAACGTGGTGAATTAGGTTGTAACTCTGTTTCGCTTTGTGGCGCTCGCGCGTTTAAGTGATTGAATGTTAAACGGCTATAGAGATCCGGTAGGGCAGACGGTGTCCACAGTAATTTGGCGCGGGTATTGGTGGCTTTTAAACCAACGCGGATTGCCGACGGGATCGTAATGCGGTAAATCCACAGCAGTTTCGCGTTGTTGATGATCTCACGCTAAACGAAACGCCAACTCGTCTTTCACCACAGGTCCTGAAATCAGGGCAGCCGTTTGTGCCAATCGATGATTCCCCATATTTAATTTCGCGGCACCTTCCCATTCTTGCGTTGGGTCATTGCTGGTCATGACCACCGCACCGGCAATGGCGTTACGCCCTTGGGCATAGCTTTGCGCCCCACGATAGATTTCCAGCTGTTTCATATCCCAGAGGGATTTTGTACCGAACGCCAGTTCGTTATAGCTAGACGTTCTGCCGTCAATTTGCATATTCAAACGTGGGCGCGAACCCGCAAAAAATGCCACCGCACCTACTGCCGGGCCTGACCCGTCAACGCCGCGCACAGTAGGTAAGTCATTGCCTAAGCCGGTATCTAAAATATTCACATCACGTTTTAATAATTGAGTAGCGGACATTAAATTGGCTTCTCGTTTGAATTGATCATCAGTTACCACAGTTGTGCTTGAACCAGTCGAAGATTGACTGCGTTCAAATTTCTCACCGGTCACTGTGATTTCGTCTAGTACCGTAGTCTGCTGACTTTCTTCAGCATGAGTAGAAAAAGAATATGCACTCATCAGGCAAAGGCTAATGAGGCTGAGTCGTGGGGATAACTTGTTCATGGGTTCTCCTAGGCTTCATTTTTGAGTTAAAGTTTACACTTTTTTTGCATTAACTGATTAATAATGTAAACCTAACACAATCACAATACGAAAGTAAATAAGAATTTTTTTCTCAAATTTGATATTTGACAATTAAAGGCTTTCGGCTATGTTATTGCCTATTAAGGAGCGGATCATGAAAAAAGATATTTTTTTGAAACAGGTTGCCACAGAACTGTTTTATCAACAAGGCTGGAGATTAACTTCTATCGCAGAAATTTGTCGGGCAGCGGGGGTGAGTCGAGTGACGTTTTATAAATATTTCCCCACCAAGCAAAATTTAGTGAAATGTATTTTTGAAGAACAAAAAAATAATATGCGGTGGGAATTTGACAGACTGTTAGCCACAGAGGCAGATTTAACCACGGTGATTCAGCAAATTTTGACGATGCAGCAAGAATCCATGGCCACGTTGTATTCTGCTGCCGTATTACATGATTTAAATCATGATCAAGATGAAGCCTTACAGGCTTTTTTTCGGCAAATGGCACAAGAAAAATATCACTATATGCACTATTTTTTCAGTACGTTACAAAAACGCAAGATTATCCGCGATGATTTTCCTGTCATGTTAATCGATCTCTTTATTCAGAAAATAGATGAAATACTAAATTCTACCAGCCTCCAATCCTACTATAAAGGAAGGGAGCAAAAGCTTTTTAAAGATGTATTACAACTTTTTTTATGTGTGGTATTCGATATTGATAGATGATTGTTTTTTTATATTTATTTGTATTTAATCTAAAAAAAGAAACACGGAATTAACCGTGTTTACCTTCAAAATTTAAAATATTCTTGGACATTTCATCCAACATTTCATAACGTTTTCGGTACATAGAACGTTTTTTGCTAGCGATTTCTTCCAATGGTTTGCGGGCGCTTTCAAGCGGTAATTGCCAATATTGACCATTTAATTGCCCTTGGTTTTCTTGCCAGAATTCATCGTAATTGAATAGGATTTTACTGCGAGCAGATAGGCGATATTTACCTTGTGAAGTGTGAGGGATACCGATTAATTCACATTGCCATTTTTCAGCTAACAAGCGGAAAACATTCATCAACATAAACATTGGACGAACACCGTGTAATTCTTTTGTGGCTTGTTTCACAGCTTCTTGCGCTTCTTCATAAGAAGGGCCTTGAATTGAGGCAATAAGTAACTTATTTGGCTTTAAGAAGGTGAAAGAAGCATCATAAATGCTACGCTCATCATTGTCTTTTAAGTTAATGGAAAAATAACCTTCGAAAGGGTCAATCTGATTGATATTGAAATAAATACCAAGTTGATCTGTTAATTGCACTAATAAAAGGGATTTTTCTTGTAGCAATTTTTTACAAAATTCAACGCCCATTTTTTCTTCAAGCATTAGCAGATTATTGGTAATGGCATTGAGTCGCTCTGTTGCAGAAAAACGTTTGTCACAATAGGTGGCGAGCAATGCATTAAAACGATATGGATTTTGTTGAAAAAGTGGAATCCAGGTTTGATTAGTATTTAAGAAATCAACCAGTGCATCACATTGTTTTTTTAATAAAAATTTTCGTCCGTAATAACGGGCTTTATCCCTTAATTGTTTTTTTAATGGATGATTACAAGAATCTGGCAGTAATTCTTGAAAGGTCGCGAAAGTAATAGTTTGTTTGCTGTCATAATGGATAAAGTGCGGTTATTTTTTCAAACGTTTTTATTAGGTAAAATCATGCTGATTTTTGACCGCACTTATTGTACCTGTATTCCATGCTTTTTCCAATTAACCATCAATAAAGGTGGTTCTTTACTTGCCTATTTTTCGATTTCTCCTTAATATGCCAAATCCTACCTTGAATTTATGCAACTCATCCCCATATTCAATGAAATTATAGAATTGATGTAAGAGAGATAACTATGAACGCCAAAAGAACTCAACAACGTACACTTCCTGTATTGCCATTACGGGATGTTGTCGTTTTCCCTTATATGGTGATGCCACTTTTTGTTGGGCGAGCAAAATCCATTAGTGCCCTTGATGAGGCCATGAATGAGGGCAAACAATTATTATTGGTGTCACAAAAGCAAGCTGATTTAGAAGAACCTACCGTTGATGATGTATTCGATGTCGGGACGATTGCCAATATTATTCAATTATTAAAATTGCCAGACGGCACAGTGAAAGTGTTAGTAGAAGGGCAACAACGCGCGAAAATTAATCAATTAAATGATGGTGAAGACCATTTTTCTGCGGAAGTTACACCGATTGAAACTACGTTTGGCGATGAAAAAGAATTAGATGTGGTGAAGGCAGCCGTTTTAAATGAATTTGAAAGCTATCTTCAACTCAATAAAAAAATCCCTGCTGATGTTTTAGGTGCATTACAACGCATTGATGATGCCGATCGTCTAGCGGATACCATGGCTGCCCATATTCCAGTGACCGTTCGACATAAACAAAGCGTGTTAGAACTGGCAGATGTGCAAGAGCGTTTAGAATACTTGCTCGGCATGATGGAATCTGAAGCAGATATTCTTCAAGTTGAAAAACGCATCCGTGGCCGTGTGAAAAAACAAATGGAGAAGAGCCAGCGTAACTATTATCTTAGCGAACAAATTAAAGCGATTCGCAAAGAAATGGACGAAGGCGAAAGCGAAGATACCATTGATGAAGTTGAACAGCTTCGTCAAAAGGTTGAAGCGGCAGGTATGCCAGCAGATGTGCGTGACAAAGTGGAAAGTGAGTTACAAAAACTCAAAATGATGTCAGCAATGTCGGCTGAAGCGACAGTGGTGCGTAGCTATATTGAGTGGATGCTTCAAGTACCATGGCATAAACGTACCAAAGTGAAGAAAGATATCGCAAAAGCTCAACAGGTTTTAGATGCGGATCACTACGGCTTAGAACGAGTGAAAGAACGTATTTTAGAATACCTTGCGGTACAAGCGCGTTTAAACAAAATCAAAGGTCCAATCCTTTGCTTAGTAGGACCACCAGGGGTCGGTAAAACCTCACTGGGTCAATCTATTGCCAATGCAACAGGTCGTAAATATGTACGCATGGCATTAGGTGGGGTACGTGATGAGGCGGAAATCCGCGGTCACCGTAAAACCTATATCGGTGCATTACCGGGTAAATTGATTCAAAAAATGGCAAAAGTTGGCGTGAAAAACCCACTCTTCTTGCTTGATGAAATCGATAAAATGTCTTCGGATATGCGTGGAGACCCAGCATCAGCCTTGTTAGAAGTGCTTGATCCAGAACAAAATACTACCTTCAATGATCACTATCTTGAAGTGGACTATGATTTGTCTGATGTGATGTTTGTGGCAACCTCAAACTCCATGAATATTCCTGGTCCATTGTTAGATCGTATGGAAGTCATTCGTCTTTCTGGTTATACCGAAGATGAAAAACTGAATATTGCGATGCAACATTTGTTACAAAAACAAATTGAACGTAATGGATTGAAAAAAGGCGAATTAACCATCGAAGAAAACGCTATTTTAGATATTATCCGTTATTATACCCGTGAAGCTGGTGTGCGTGGATTAGAGCGTGAGATTTCTAAAATCTGTCGTAAAGCGGTGAAGAATTTATTGGTCAATCCAAAAGTGAAATCCATTACCGTTAATTCAGACAACTTGCATGACTATCTTGGAGTAAAACGTTTTGAATTTGGTAAAGCGGATACCCAAAACCGTGTAGGCGAAGTAACAGGCCTTGCGTGGACAGAAGTGGGCGGTGACTTACTAACCATTGAAACAGCTTCAGTAGTAGGTAAAGGCAAATTGACCTTCACTGGTTCATTAGGTGATGTGATGAAAGAATCTATCCAAGCAGCCATGACCGTAGTCCGTGCACGTGCGGAGAAATTGGGTATCAATTCTGAATTCCATGAAAAACGTGATATTCACATTCATGTGCCAGATGGTGCGACACCGAAAGATGGTCCAAGTGCAGGTATCGCAATGTGTACCGCATTGGTTTCTTGCTTAACGGGTAACCCAGTTCGTGCCGATGTCGCGATGACTGGTGAAATCAGCCTACGCGGTAAAGTATTACCAATTGGCGGATTGAAAGAGAAATTACTGGCGGCACATCGTGGTGGCATTAAAACCGTATTGATTCCAAAAGATAACGTGAAAGATTTGGAAGAAATTCCAGATAATGTGAAAGAAAATCTTGCGATTCATGCGGTGGAAACCATTGATGAAGTGTTAGGCTTAGCGTTAGAAAATCCACCAGAAGGCATTGAATTTGTGAAAGTGGAAACGAAAGCGAAAGCACCACGCCGTAAAGCTGCAACTAAAACAGCAAGAGCGGTCAATTAATGACTTATTTTTTAGGGCTTGTGAAAACAAGCCCTTTTGACTTTTAATTATGCAAAAATTTCCCCCTCTTTCCCTTTATGTGCATATTCCATGGTGTGTGCAGAAATGCCCTTATTGTGATTTCAATTCGCATGCACAGAAAGGCGCAATCCCTGAACAAGAATATGTACAACATCTAATAGCCGATCTTGAGGCAGACTTAGAGAAATATCAGGCTAGTATTCAACATCGTTCACTTCATTCAATTTTTATTGGTGGTGGCACGCCGAGTTTATTTTCAGCGGAAAGTATCAAGTTGTTATTGGCAGAAATTCAACGTCGCATTCCTTTTTCAGAGAATATAGAAATTACCATGGAAGCTAATCCTGGCACTGTGGAAGCAGAGCGTTTTAAAGGCTATGTGGATGCTGGTGTAACACGTATTTCCATGGGCATCCAAAGTTTTAATGACGATAAATTACAACGTTTAGGCCGTATTCATAATGCGGCGGAAGCTAAAAGTGCGGTCAGTTTGGCGAAAGTTTCAGGCTTGAAAAGTTTCAATCTGGATTTAATGCACGGCTTGCCAAATCAAACGCTTGCAGAAGCGCTAGATGATTTGCGACAAGCTATTGAGCTTGCTCCACCACACCTTTCTTGGTATCAGCTCACCATTGAACCCAATACCATGTTTGCTTATCGTCCGCCTACATTGCCGGATGATGATGAGCTTTGGGATATTTTTGAGCAAGGGCACCAGCTTTTAACCGAAGCGGGTTATCAACAATATGAAACATCCGCTTATGCGAAACCGGGCTTTCAATGTCAGCATAATTTGAATTATTGGCGATTCGGGGATTATTTGGCGATAGGCTGTGGTGCACATGGAAAACTGACTTTTCCTGATGGCGATATTTTACGTTTTTCTAAAACGAAGCATCCAAAAAGGTTATTTGCGTGGAGAGTACCTTTATGAAGAAAAAAACGTGGAAAAAAATGACCGCGCTTTTGAATTTTTCATGAATCGTTTTCGTTTATTGGAAGCCGTGCCAAAACAAGAGTTTGAACATTACACGGGGCTTTTCGCAAAAGTGCGGTCAAAAAAATCAAATTGATTTTTATGATCCAGCAGAATTATATTGTGGAAACACCTGATTATTGGCAAATCACCGAACATGGAAAATTGTTTTTAAACGAGCTATTAGCGCTTTTCTTGGATGAATAAAATTTTTTCATCATCATGAATAAATTTTTACACTTGTTTATTTAATAGGGTCGTATTAAAGTAAAGCAAACGTTTACGTCATTATTTAAAATTTAAAAGGGACAGAGAAATGGATCAACTAGAAATGAAAAAATTAGCTGCACGTGCGGCGTTAAAATATGTTAAGCCCGATACCATTGTTGGCGTGGGAAGTGGTTCAACAGTGAATTGTTTTATTGAAGCCTTAGGTGAATTAAAAGATCAAATTCAAGGCGCGGTAGCGGCATCTAAGCCTCAGAAGAATTATTGCGTAAACAGGGCATTGAAGTGTTTAGTGCTAACGATGTATCCAGTTTAGATATTTATGTGGATGGCGCTGATGAAATTAATCCACAAAAAATGATGATCAAAGGTGGTGGTGCAGCACTGACTCGCGAAAAAATTGTGGCCGCTTTAGCGAAAAAATTTATTTGTATCGTGGATACCAGTAAACAAGTGGATGTTTTGGGTACGACTTTCCCATTACCAGTAGAAGTGATTCCAATGGCTCGCTCACAAGTTGGTCGTAAGTTAGTTTCTCTTGGCGGTGCGCCTGAATATCGTGAAGGTGTAGTAACGGATAACGGCAATGTGATTTTAGATGTACATAACTTCGCCATTTTAAATCCAGTGGAAATGGAAAAAGAATTGAATAACGTAGCTGGTGTGGTAACAAATGGTATTTTTGCCTTACGTGGGGCGGATATTGTAATTGTTGGTACACCAGAAGGCGCAAAAGTCATCGATTAATAAAAATAAGGAAGCAAACATGACAAACAAAGTGTCACTCGACAAATCAAAAATTAAATTTGTGCTATTAGAGGGCGTGCACCAAAGTGCATTAGATACCTTGCATGCCGCAGGCTACACCAATATCGACTTTTACAAAAAAGCCTTAGATGGTGATGAGCTAAAAGAAGCCATTAAAGATGCGCATTTTATCGGCTTACGTTCTCGTACTAATTTGACTAAGGAAATGATTGAAGCTGCGCCGAAACTCATTGCCATTGGCTGTTTCTGTATTGGTACCAATCAAGTGGATCTTGATGCGGCAAAAATGCGTGGGATTCCAGTATTTAATGCCCCGTTCTCCAATACACGTTCTGTGGCTGAATTAGTGTTGGGTGAAATTTTGCTTTTAATGCGTAATATCCCTCAAGCGAATGCAGATGTACATCGTGGTTTATGGAATAAATCGGCAGTGGGTTCTCATGAAGTGCGTGGCAAAAAATTAGGTATTGTGGGTTACGGCCATATCGGTTCGCAATTAAGTATTATTGCGGAGTCTCTAGGGATGGAAGTATATTTCTACGATATTGAAAATAAATTGCCATTGGGTAATGCAAAACAGTTACACACACTTGAAGAGTTGTTAGGTTCTTGTGATGTGATTTCGCTTCATGTACCAGATTTACCTTCAACTCGTAATTTAATGAGTGCTGAACGTATTGCGCAATTAAAACAAGATTCTATTTTGATCAATGCGGCACGTGGTACGGTAGTGGATATTGATGCTTTAGCAGCTGCGCTTGAGCAAGGTAAAGTTCGTGGTGCAGCGGTTGACGTATTCCCTGTTGAGCCAGCATCAATCAATGAAGAGTTTGTTTCTCCATTACGTAAATTTGATAATGTGATTTTAACCCCGCATATCGGTGGTTCTACAGCGGAAGCCCAAGAAAACATTGGTTTTGAAGTCGCGGGTAAATTTGTGAAATATTCTGATAATGGTTCAACTCTTTCTTCAGTGAACTTCCCTGAAGTATCTTTACCAGAACACGTTGGCACAAACGCTTACTTCATATTCACGAAAACCGTCCGGGTGTATTAAACAAATTGAACCAAATTTTCGTTGAAGATAATCTCAATATTGCGGCGCAATTTTTACAAACCGATCCGAAAATTGGTTATGTCGTAGTGGATATCGAAACAGATGATGCGTCCCCGTTATTGGCTAAACTTCGTGAAATTGAAGGCACAATTAAATCGCGTGTGTTGTTTTAATGTGAAAAATTAAGCGAAAACTGACCGCACTTTGTGTGGGATAGAACGCAAAATGGGCAAAGTAGGTTATCTTACTTTGCCCATTTTTATTAACTGTTTGCGGCTTACATTTATTTTATCATGGCTTTAAATAGATTTCGGCGATCAGAATTAAATGTTGGCTGTGCAGTTGGTATGGATAAAACCATACGCAAACAATCCTGTGTGAGTTGAACCGCTTGTTCATTAGTCAGATTTGGATCGAGCGGTGAATGTAAGGAGCAACTTAAATATTGCGGTACATTTTCAAGACTACTAACGGTGAAGGTTAGCGCTTTGTACGGCAGTTGAACGGTGAGTTTATCACCTAATTCACGCGGTTCCCATTGTTGTTGAGAACCTGGCAGAATCACCACACTCATCATCCACGGGGTTAATACTGTGCCAATCCATTGGTCTTCGAATAAAACAAATTTAGGGCAAAAACATTCAATGCCTTTGTGATAGAAAGGGAGATCTTGCATTTCAGGCACAATGTTTTTCATTTCGGTAAGGAAAATATCTGTTGGGTTTTCTTCAAAGCCAGTGACAGAGGTTAAAAGTGCGGTAGAATTTTTACTCGTAAATCCTGAAGATTTACTCGCTCCTTCGGAGCCGTTGGCAAAGGCAACGTTCAAAAAGCTTTGCTTTTTGTCAGGTGTTTTTTCGTGTCGATACATGGTTTATTTTTCAATATTAATAAGATTAAAGCATAGCAGGTGAAATCTGAAGAAAGTTCCCCTCTTCGTAAAGAGGGGTTAGGGGAGATTTAACTCTTATCTCTATTAATTAAGTCAAATCCCCCCCTGCCCCTCTTTTCTAAAGAGGGGAATCTAGATTTAAGCCGTATTCCTTAATGACTTGATTTAACGTTTCAAAAACCTTTGGCAACACGTTTTGTATTGTTTCCGTCAAACCAATTCCAGATTCTAGCGATTCCGGTTGGATGCCGATAAGGCAAAGGTGTTTCGGGAATTCGTCCGTTAATTTCATTGCAGAAAGTACATCACAAATGCCGAGTTGGTGTGGCGAAATTTTGCGAGAGAAAAAGGTGGGCACTTGCTCGTCATGCAACACAATAATCTCACCTGGCTGTTTGTTAGCAAGCACGGCATCGACAATAATCAAATGCTCGCGATTTGCCATCGCATCCAGTAATTCCATGCCACAAGTACCACCATCGATGATGTCAAAGTGCGGTTGAATTTCAGGGCGTTTCTCAAGCTCCTGCACAACGCGCACACCGACACCTTCATCACTTAACAAAATATTGCCGACGCCTAGAATTAACGGCTTCATTACAACACCTTCACTTCAGTCACTTCACCATTTTCGGTATTAACTACGTGCACGGCACAAGACATACAAGGGTCGAAAGAGTGAATAGTTCTGACCACTTCCAATGGTTTAGTTGGATCTGCGACCGGTGTACCAATAATAGAAAGCTCATAAGGACCCATTTGGTCTTGTTCGTTACGTGGACCTGCATTCCATGTAGATGGTACAACGGCTTGATAGTTTTCAATGCGACCGTCTTTGATGACAACCCAGTGAGAAAGCATACCACGTGGTACTTCACCAAAGCCAACACCACGGAACTCACCGCTTGCTGGAATATCTGTTTTTATATACGCCGTCATATCACCTTTAGCGATATTATCAATGAGCATTTGCCATTGAGCACTTAAAATATCGTTGATCGCACAGCAATGCACGGTACGACCGATAATACGTCCAAGGGTAGAATGTAATTGATCGGTGGTTAACGTGTTACCAGTCAATTTTTCATAAATGCCTTTTAATTCATTGAAGTGGTTGACAGTTGGCGTATCATTCGCAGCCAAACCACACATTAAATAGGCGAGAGGACCCACTTCGACAACTTTACCGTAGAAGGTTGGTGCTTTTACCCAAGAGTATTTACCATCATCTTGCCAGCCGGTATATTTCGGACGAGTTAAGCCAGCCCAAGGTTCTAAGGATTCATCATCTTCGTACCAAGCGTGTTTACCACTTTCTTTAATGCCTTTTACAACGAACTCATCTTTTTGTTGATCAATTGGGCGGAAAGTCGATAAATCGCCGTTTTCGATATAACCACCTTTTAACATGAATTTAGAGTTATCTGCATCAATTGGGTATTCTGGTACAGATAAGTAGTTGCCAGATGTTTTGCCTAAGCTTAACCATTCAGGATAGTAAGCCGCAAATACTGCTGCATCTACTTTATACACTCTGGTTAATGAAGCAGTTGTTGATCGATACAAGCTTTCTCACGAACATGAGACGTTCTTGGTTTAGTACCGCTTGGGAATCCAAGTTAATTGGCTCTTACACCACCAATCGCCAAGTTTTGAATGTGTGGTGTTTTATCACTGAGTAATGCGACTAAACACGGTTAGCATCACGTTGACATTCAAGGGCTTGCAAACTAGTGTGCTACGGCAATGAGGTTTACTTCTGTGGAAAGTTTCACTGCAAGCACGACCGAAACAACCGTTAGCGAAAAATGTAGCCAAGTTGTCCGCTGTCCACTAATGCTTGAATTTTTTCTGTACATTGCGGAATCTCGTTAGCACTGTTTAACGACCATGTAGAAACGCCTTTTAACATATCTGCTGCTTTTTCAGGATCAGCTTGTAGCGCAGCGGTGATATCCACCCAGTCCATCGCGGAGAGTTGATAGAAGTGCACGATATGGTCATGGATACTGTGTGCAGCAAGAATCATGTTACGAATGTACTGCTGTGCATTGACGGGAACTTTAGCACCAATAGCATCTTCTACGGCACGTACGCTGATAATCGCGTGTACTGTGGTACATACGCCACAGATACGTTGCATAATCATCCATGCATCACGAGGGTCGGCACCTTTTACGATATTTTCCATACCGCGCCACATGGTACCGGATGACCAAGCATTGGTGACAACACCGTTTTCAATTTCGCAATCAATACGTAAATGACCCTCAATACGGGTAATTGGGTCAATTGAGATACGTTTTTTTTCCGACATTATTCTGCTCCGCTAACTTTTTTGCTGAATGCCGCTTTTTCGGCAATAATTTTTTCTGAGTCTTCGGTATGTTTTTCTTTAAATACCGGTAATACAGGGAATAAACGAATGATTAAAATATAGGCACATACTTCAATAGAAACGAAGCCAATTGAAATAAGCAATTCTTCCGCTGATGGGAAATATTGATAGCCATTGCCCGGGTTATACATGATAAGCGAGTAGTTCATACGCCATAATGCCGCACCGAGTAACATGCTTAATGCCGAAATAAATAACCAACGAGAATCAGATTTTTTCTCCCCGAGGAAGAGGGTCAGTAATGGTAATACCATCAACCAAACTCCCATCCAGAACATCCATGCTTCAAATCTTGTTAATTTTATCGAAACCCACAACCATTTGCAGTTTATCGTTATAAATCAACTCACCAAAACGCACTGCTAAGAAACAGAAAATTAAGCCTGCAGTAACGCGTGCAAGTTGAGTGAATAAATGACGTTCATCTGGCGTTTTTCCTGCAAGACCTGCTTTAACTAAGGAGCCTTCAAAGATCACGATAGAGAAGCCCATAATGAACGCAGTCAGTAAGGAGAGTATCGGTAAACTTCATAGCTTTGCCATACTGGATGGACTTTGTGACCAGCTACAATCATCAAGGAACCCATTGAGGATTGGTGCATCATTGGTAACAAGGCACCCAAGGCAATAATGAAAAACATGATTTTATTCAGTTTATTAAACCATTTTTTTAAGCCGAAGAAACCAAGCCATACAGGGGCAAACTCTAGGGTTACTACGATGATATACACCATTATACAAAATGCCGTTTCAAATAGAACGGACTCGTGTTGAACTGGCCTGGAATGTAGAAATATGGTAAATGCCAATAACGTCCCATATCAATGGTGATAGATAAAACCACCAAGGAATAGCCGAATAAACTTGCAAGCAATGCTTGGCGAACAAGAGCGTGATATTTCCTATTGAAAATATACACGGTCCAAGTGAGTGCCCAACCACCACAGGCAAACTCGTGTACCGACAAGTAAGTCAAGCAATCCATAAACCCCAAGGATAACCGCCATTATGCGGTCACGGGAACCAATACTGAAAAACTAAAACGTTTTAAAAATTAATAAAACGTGCAAAGCATGGCAAGTGGTGCAGAGAATTGCGGCAGGAACAAGGCGACCGCCACCGGACGTGGATTACCCACGATGCTCATCCTCCGCTTCTTCGATTTCCTTGCGTGCCTGACGCATGGTTTCTTTTTGTGCTGGCAATACGCCCAGCGATTTTATCGCCGTGCATATTTTTGTGTCATAAAGGTTAAACCGGCAAGCCACTAACGGTAAGGCTAAAACCGCGATGTTAGTGTTGTAAATGCGCCGCACGAGAACCTGTCGCGACTTCATCTAAGTCTGCAAAACCAAGATTAGCAAAAGGTACACCACTTAAGGCGAGCACCCGTGTACCACCACCTTCTTTTTCACCGTAGATGGATATTGATATGCCGGTACGGTAGCACGGTATTTATCTGGTGACTGCTGACGCTTTGACGCGGGTAATCATATTCAGTACCACGTAATGTTTAAACGACGTTTAGCTTCAGCCAATAATTCTTCACTGTACCAAAAATAATGGCACCAGTTGACAAAACATGACAGCAACCAGGTAATTCACCTTATCTAAGCGTTCAACACCTTTTTGGTTACAGAGTTCACATTTGCTGATTTCACTGGAAAGGATTGTCATAGTCGTATTTTGGGCACATCAAACGGACAACCCACCATGCAATAACGACAACTCGGTACAAATATCGGGATCATATTTTACGATACCCGTTTTGGGATCCTTGTAAGGCTTGAACCGGACAAAACCGCAACACAGTTAGGGTCAACGCAATGCATGCATTGTCCACGTAAGCATAGCCATTTTCGTTTTGTCTTTTATTTGTGCCGTCGCCATCACTCCATACTTGAATCACGTTACGAGTAAACGGTGTGAGTTTGTCATTATTTGACCAAGCTCGATCACCTTTGATTCACGGGTGTGGTTTACGTTTTGACATTCAGCCACGCATGCTTCGACAACCTACGCAAAGGGTGGGTAGAGTCGTAAAGCATCTCTAGTGCGCCAGGAATGGATCAATTGCTTTCGTTGCTGCGCACTCGACACAGGCAAGGAGGAAGGATTCCGCCAAGCATACCTGCTTTTAGAAATTTTCGTCTATCCATCTTATTTACCTGTATGCTGTCTTTTTCCGCGGCTTTAGCTTCGAACGGGCTTTATGTTGAGCGCTTAATTCGCGTAAGGTCACAACACCTACGCCTGCTAGGATTGCACTGTACCACCTAATAAAACCAATGGCAGCATGGTTGCACCTGAACCTTCGTGTTGTTGATATCAGGTTTTCAACACGTGGTGTTGGGTTTTCTACGCCTGCTAATTGAAAATGCCTTTGGTAAAGCCGACGCCTTTTTCGTTACAACCATAGCAAGTGGTGCTCGATACCAACCGGCCAGTTATTACCGCCGACATCACAGAATTCCAAAGTAGAGCAGTTACCATAAGTTTCGGGTCCTTTACAACCGAGATGATACAACACCAACCGTTGGTGAGACCGTAATCGCTATATCTCTTTTTTAGCGAAACGACCCGCAGTGGCGTAAAGTGTGGACGACGATAGCAGTTTTCGTGAATTGCCGATCGTAAGCGAATAATGGACGATTTAATTTGTCCATTGCGGGTAGTTTTCTTATAAGTAAGAATATAAGCGACAGTTGCAAGGAAGTTGTGTGGATTTGGTGGACAACCTGGAATATTAATCACCGGAGTGCCTTTTGGTAATACTTCAGACAAGCTACTTGCACCAGTTGGGTTGCTGCCACTAGAAGGTACGCCACCCCATGCCGCACAAGAACCGATCGCAATAATTGCTGCCGCACCTTTAGCAGCTTCTTGGATGTGTTCTACAATGGGTTTGCCTGCTACCATACAATAGACGCCACCGTCTTTTACCGGAATAGATCCATCCACGACTAAAAACATATTTTCCATAATATTGTTTAATTGCATTGTGTTTATTATCTTCAGCTTGTTCCGAAGGCTGCAGAAAGGGTTTCGTGGTATTCTAAGGAAATCATTTCCAATACCAGGTTTTCTACTGTTGGGTGGGTCGCGCGTAGCAAGGATTCAGTACAACCCGTACATTCTTGCGCACCAATCCATAATACTGGTGGACGCTTTGGTTCGGTTAAAGCAGCGGTCATTTCTGCCCCCGCTTTTGAACTTAACCCCATAGTCGCCGCAAGTGCGGTACATAACTTCATAAAATCCCGACGGGAAACTTCTGCTAAAGCAGAAAATAATCCATCACTGTTGCATATAATCACCCCAATTGGCACGTTACTTGTATGGTTAATCTGGCTATGATATGCCTTGATGCGGGAAATTTATTTGATCGTAATCAAAAATACCCTTATTTTTCTTGTGAAATTAGTGGGTAAGTTATTGTTTTTTAAGGTTATTGAGAATGATTGTTATTTAATGGGGTTATCTTTTACCTGGAGTATCTTTTTTGTACATAAAATCACAATAATAAAGAAAGGATTTAGTCTCGAAAAATCTTCTTAAAAATTGACCGCACTTTGCTGCGATATGAATAGGTAAGTAGACAAGCTAATTTCTTGGTTTCGCTTATTTTTATTGATTTTTATCAACATTGTCTAAGAGAATGGATTTTATTACGCTTTCCCTATACTAAGCAGGGATAATATGGAGACTAATAATGAGTGTAGTCGCAGGTATTGCTGTTGTAACTTTTAGCTTTCACCATTTCAATGTATAACAAATTGGTTATGAGACGTAATCAAGTGAGCAGTGTTGAAGCCAGTGTGGATGTTCAATTAAAGCGTCGTTATGATTTGTTGCCAAACCTTGTTGCCACAGCAAAGGAATATATGTCGCATGAGCGTAGCTTGCTTGAGCGTATCGTGACGTTACGTGAAAAGTGCTGTTGGCTCACACTATGCGAAAAATTCCAACTCAATAATGAAATTTCCGTATTACGTCAGTACAGGTTCTGTCTCAGAAAAATTACCTGATCCAAGGCCAATCAAAATCTTATGCAAAATTCAGACCGTACTTAGCGATGTAGAAGAGCAAATTTGCAGCAAGACGTACTTATAATTCAGCAGTTGAAGAGTATAACAATGCGGTGGAAATGTTCCCGTCAAATTTAATTGCAAACTTGTTTAATTTCCAGAAAGGAACATTTTTCGATATTCCTCAGAATGAAGCGGAAGTCCCTAATGTGGGTAATTTATTTAAACAATAAGTGGAAAACAATGAATACACCAAAAAGAGATTGAAGGATTTCGTTTTCTTGATTGGAAAATTAGATGAGGAACGTTTAGCCATAAAACCTTTTATTAACAAATCGATAATAGGGTTGTTTTTGGGTTATTTTTGCTTCTCGGCGCGATAGGGAGTGAGAATCTATTAAGTACGGCATTGATTCTTGGTGTGCTCATTTATTGTTTTCGTCGCTTATTTTTTAGATATAAACGCTTTATTGCAGAATTTAAAACTCGGGTAATTAACACGATTGTCCAGGAGTTTGGCTTCCACTTTAGACCAGACCGGGGGCTTCATCTTAATGATTTTTTCTCAGTTTACGATAGTTATCCGGCGAGTATCGTAGTGAGGATTTAATTTTGGGTGAGCTTGACCAGACTGAAGTTGAAATCTGTGATTTTGCAGCGTTTAATATGGAACCGAGCGGAAAAATGATGAAAGGATTAAGGACCACGACCTTTCAAGGCATTTTATTTAAAGCGACCTTCCCTAAAGAACTGGCCCATTGGGTTTATGTTTGCGATAAGAAGGAGGGGTGTTTAAGAAAAGAAGGTGAAATTGCTTTGATGGATAGTCCATCTTTTAATCGTTATTTTGATGTGTTTACTGAAGATCAAATCTTAGCCAGATATGCCTTATCGCTCAAGTTAATGGAACGCTTTTGCAGCTTGAAAAGAGAAATTTTAATTGTCCTATTTCGATGGTACTTCGTAACCGAGAAGTGATTATTGCGGTTAATTTAGGAAAGAATAACTTTGAACCATCCTTTGAAAAGTCATTGTTGGAAGACAATACGATCCGTGATTATATTTCGAGTATCAAAGGTTTCACAGATATGGTGAAAGAACTCGGGTTAAATAACCATATTTGGAAATAAGTGTTATTTAATAAAAAGACGAGTTTAGGTAAAACCTGTCTTTTTGTTTTTGTATGCTATGTATTTGTTTATTGATTTTTAAACAGCGAAAATTTTGACCGCACTTTTATTTCGCAAAATAGTCAGTTTTTTGCCATAATTCCACACAATTTTCATTACAAAACAGAGAAAAACTATGTCAGAAACACCGGTTACAGACGCTTATGGTGCATCTGGCATTAAAGTCTGTATAAGGGCTTTGATGCGGTTCGGAAACGTCCGCATGTATATTGGGGATACCGATGATGGAACAGGCCCATACCCATATGGTGTTTGAGGTAGGATAACGCGATCGATGAAGCGCTTGCTGGCTATTGTTCCGATATTATCGTTACTATTCATGATGACAATTTGTTTCTGTACAAGATGACGGTCGGTATTCCGGTAGATATTCACCCAGAAGAAGGGGTTTCTGCGGCAGAAGTTATGATGACCGTGCTCATGCGGTAAATCTGATGATAACCTTATAAAGTATCAGGTGGTTTACACGGCGTGGGTGTTTTCGGTAGTAACGCACTTTTCTGATAAATTGCAATTAACCATTCGTCGCCAAGGTCATGTGTGACGAGCACCCATCACTTAGGTGAGCCTCAAGGGCCTTTAACTATTATCGGTGAAACGCAAGCGACGGGTACAACGGTGCGTTTCTGCCAAGTCCAGAAATCTTTGCGATTACAACTTTCGATTACAAAATTTTAGCAAAAACGCTTACGGAGCTTTCATCTTAAACTCTGGGTGTATCGATTCGTTTAATCGATAAACGTGATGGCACAGAAGATCACTTTCCATTACGAAGGTGGTATCTGCCAAGTTCGTTGAATATTTAAATAAAAATAAAATCCAATTCACCCAAAACCATTCTATTTTTCAGCTGAAAAGACGGTATTGGCGGGAAGTTGCATTGCAATGGAATGATGGCGTAAACGAAAACGTTTATTGCTTTACCATCACATCTCCACAGCGTGATGGTGGTACACACTTAGCCGGTTTCCGGTGGTCATTAAACCTGTAGCTTTAAAATAACTATATGGAAAGCGAAGGGTTATTGAAAAAGAGGAAACGTGAGTACATCAGGTGACGATGCGCGAAGGCTTTGGTGGCGATTATTTCGGTGAAAGTGCCCGATCCTAAATTCTCTTCACAAAACAAAAGACAAATTAGTGTCTTCTGAAGTGAAAAGTGCGGTTGAATCTGCCATGAATGAGCGTATGCAGGAATATCTATTAGAAAATCCAGCTGATGCGAAAATCATTGTAAATCAAATTATTACGGCTGCACGTGCACGTGAAGCTGCACGTAAAGCACGTGAAATGACCCGTCGCAAAAGGGCGCATTAGATATTGCTGGTCTTCCGTAAATTAGCTGACTGCCAAGAAAAAGATCCAGCTCTTTTTCAGAACTTTACCTCGTGGAGGACTCTGCGGGCGGTTCGGCAAAATCAGGTCGTGACCGTAAAACCCAGGCGATTTTACCGTTAAAAGGAAGATTTAACGTTGAAAAGCACGTTTCGACAAAATGCTTTTCCTCAAGAAGTGGGCACTTTAATTACTGAGCACTTTGGCTGGTATTGGTCGCGATGAATATAATCCGGATAAATTACGTTATCATCACATCATTATCATGACCGATGCGACGGGACGGTTCACATATTCGTACTTTTATTATTGACCTTCTTCATCGTCAAATCGCCGGAATTAATTGGAGCGTGGTTACGTGTATATTGCTCAGCCGCCACTTTATAAAGTGAAAAAGGCAAAACAAGAGCGTTATATCAAAGACAACGACGAAATGGTGCAATATGAATTAATGCTTGCGTTAGATAGTGCAGCGTTACATATCAGTGCTAATGCACCAGCAATGAATGATTTAGTGTTTGAGAAATTAGTAGGCGAATATAACAATGTTCAGAAATTAATTACTCGTTTAAGTCGTTACTATCCTGAGCCATTATTACAAGGCTTGGTTTACCAACCACAATTAACCGTTGATTTAATGCGTAATGAAAGTGTGGTTGAAAATTGGGCGAATGCTTTTGTTGCGTACTTAACTGAAAAAGAAACGGAAGCACATTTATATTCAGCGAGAACGCAATTTAACAGCGAGCGCCAAGTATATGAAGCGGTTATTACCGTTCGTAAACATGGTATTGATACAGATTACTTCATTAACTTTGATTTTGTGACAGGCAATGAATTTGCGAAGATTTCTACATTCGGCCAGCAAGTCAATGGCTTGCTCGAAGAGGGGGCGTATGTCACTCGTGGTGAAAAAACTCAACCCGTTCAGTCATTTGAACAAGCTGTTGAATGGTTGATGAAAGAATCTCGTCGTGGCTTAGAAATCCAACGTTATAAAGGATTGGGTGAAATGAACGCTGAGCAACTTTGGGAAACCACCATGGATCCAAATGCTCGTCGTATGTTAAAAGTATCAATCAAAGATGCTGTTGCAGCAGACCAACTCTTCACCACATTGATGGGAGATGAAGAGCCTCGTCGAATTCATTGAAATGAATGCGTTGAGAGCAAACCTAGACGTTTAGTCTAACACTCAAAAATATCATTAAAAATGATCGCGCTTTTGGGAAACCGAGTGCGGTATTATTTTTATTTAGAAAATGAAATAATTTTCAATTAGATCTCATTATTTGTGTGTATTCTTTTACTATAATTTTCACGATTTTTATCGTTTAAGGACAATGATACGAAATAGACTCGTTTTTGTTGTTAGATTGGTAGCAAAAGTACGCATAGTAATGTGCGTACTTCTGTTTTAGGAGCAATCATTATGATGATAGATAAACGCCTAATTAATACGGTGACGATAGTAAAAATGGATTGGTATCACGGTGTTATGGAACTGGGTGGCGTTAATTGGTGGGATTATTAGTGCCGTCGTGTTTTCTATATTTTACAGGCGGCTTATTTTAATGAATTGGGTCCACTAAGTGCGGTCATTTTGGGCATCGTTTTAATTGCTGCTTTGGCGTTGCGTGCCTTTGCGGGTAAAAAATCGGTGGCAGTCCTCTTTATTTTGCGAGTACGAAAGTAAAAACATGAATTGCGTAGCCCTCATTCTATCGCAAATAGCCTCAATGCCACTTTAACCAAGTGAATCAACAATCTACGTCAAATATTATCCAAGTGGCTTCAGAAGGTGTGGAGCAGCTTGAAATCTACTTTGGGCGTTATTTGCCTCAGCTTTTTTATAGCTTACTTGCACCGCTCACACTCTTCGCTTTTCTGATCTTTTTCAGCTTTAAAACAGCGGTAATTTTGTTGATTTGTGTTCCGTTGATTCCTATGTCGATCATTGCAGTTAATAAAATTGCGAAAAAACTCTTGGCAAAATATTGGTCCACGGCGGGGTTAGCAGCAGTTTCTTAGATAATCTATGTTTAATCACGCTGAAAATCTATCAAGATGATGCTTATAAAGGAAAGCAATGGATGAGGAAGCAGAACATTTCCGTAAAATTACCATGAAAGTGCTCACCATGCAGCTTAACTCGGTATCACTGATGGATTTACTGGCTTACGGTGGTGCAGCGATCGGGATTTTAACGGCCTTGTTGCAATTCCAAGCGGATCAATTAACCGTATTAGGCGTCATTTTATTTATTCTGCTTTCTTCCGAGTTCTTTATTCCACTTCGTTTATTGGGGTCTTTCTTCCACGTGGCAATGAATGGTAAAGCGGCATCAGACAAGATCTTCACATTGTTAGATACGCCAGTGGAAACTCAAACGCAAGCGGTCGACTTTGCAGCGAAAAATGCTATTCAGGTGGATATTCAAGATTTGCATTTTGATTACAGTGAAGAGAAGCCTGCGATTGTTGGCTTAGATTTAAGCATCTTACCAAATCAGCTTACGGTATTTGTGGGTAAAAGTGGTTGTGGTAAATCTACCTTGGTTTCATTGCTAATGGGCTTTTAATCAAGCGCAACAAGGTAAAGATTTTGTTCAACGGCCAAGAAAACTCAAGAGATTGATCGTCATTCGTTTTACGTACGAAAAGTCTCTTTGTGAGCCAGCAGTTGGCATGCGTTTAAAGGTACGCTGCGCGAAAATATGATCATGGCGGAAAAATTATCGCCAGATGAGCAAATTTTATGCGTGTTTAGGAGCAAGTCAATCTGGCGCAATTCGTTCGAGATAATGGTGGATTAAATATGCAGCTATTAAGCCGTGGCGCGAATTTATCCGGTGGTCAAATTCAACGTTTAGCCTTAGCACGCGCGTTATTACACAATGCGGCGCTTTATATTTTTGACGAAGCAACCAGTAACATTGATGTGGAAAGCGAAGAAATTATTTTGCAGTTCATTCAGCAATTTAAACAACAAAAAACGATTGTGATGATTTCCCATCGCTTGGCGAATGCCGTGAATGCCGACTGCATTAATGTGCTTGAGCAAGGCAAATTAATTGAGCAAGGCACGCATAAAGAGCTCATTGCAAAACAAGGTGCGTATGCTGAAAATGTTCCAACAACAAAAAGATTTAGAAATAAATTAGAGGTGGCAAATGCGTAAAAATGGTTTTGTTGTGATGGGGCATTTGTTGAAATTAGTGACCCCACTGGCAGAATATTATGGCGTTTACCATCACCATGGGAACGCTCGGTTTCCTGGCTGCCATATTTATTATGGTGCTTGGGGCGATGGGTTTAGTAAATTTATTAAACTTTGACACCCATTTAAGTTTTTCTGGAATTTTGACCGCACTTATCGTGTTAGCGGTCGCCTCGTGGTATTGCGTTATTTAGAGCAAAATGTCAGGGCACTATATTGCTTTTTAAATTACGGGCATTATTGCGCGATAAAGTGTTTTCTTCTTTACGTCGCTTGGCTTTTGTGTAAGTTGCAAGACAAACAAGCGAGGCAATTAGTGTCATTAGTCACCAATGATATTGAATTGCTCGAAGTATTCTATGCGCATACTATCGCGCCAATTATGATCGCTTTCTTTACTTCTGCGATTTTATTGCTGGTCTTTGCACATCTTTCAGGTTGGTTTGTGGTTGCTCAAATAGCCGCTTATTTTAACAGTGGCGTGATTCTACCCATTATTACCACCAAATTGGCGCGTGAAGATGGCAGACGCTATCGTGAATTAGTAGGCGAAATGAATGACTTCTTCCTCGACAGCGTGCGTGGTATGAAAGAAATTCAACTTTTCGGCTATGCACAACAACGTTTAGCAGAAATCCAACAACGCAGCCAAAAAATTGATACAGCTTTTGAACGTATTAAAGACCAAGAAGCGAAAAGTGCGTGTTACACTGAAGTGGCAGTATCAGTCTTTAACATCATTATGTTATTCACAGGCTTAATTTTTGTTTAGTCTAGATAAGATTGATTTTTCTGCCTTTTAATCGGCGTGATTTTATTGATGTCTAGCTATGGCCCGGTTATTGCGTTAAGTAACCTTTCAAGCAACTTGTTACAAACTTTGGCTTCAGGTGAGCGTGTATTGAGTTTGCTAGCAGAAGAACCTGAATTAAAAGACGTAGAAAGTGCGGTCGATTTAAAAGAGGTTTCTCGCATTGATGTAGAGAATGTAAACTTTGCTTATGGTGAAGAACAAATTTTATCTGATGTTAGCTTGAGTGAAAAAGGTGAAAATTTTAGGATTCACGGCAGAAGTGGTAGCGGTAAAAGCACCTTGTTAAAACCACTGATGCGTACGATCCTAAATCGGGTAGCATTAAAATTAACGGTGAAACCTTACCGAACATCAACACTCGTAGTTTGCGCGACAATATGGCGTACATTACCCAGCAAACCTACATTTTCAACGAAACCATCGAGGAAAATATTCGCCTTGCACGCCGTGATGCAACATTAGAAGAAATTATGGAAGCCGCGAAGAAAGCGTCAATTCATGATTTCATTTTAAGCTTGCCAGAAGGTTATCAAACAAAAATGACGGAATTGAGGGCAATTCTGATGGTGAAAACAACGTATCGGTATTGTCGTGCATTCCTACACAACGCACTGATTATTTTTACTCGATGAACCGACTAGCAATTTGGATAGCTTAAACGAAGCGATGATTTTGAAATCATTGTTGAACGTGAAAGCAGAAAAATTGATTATTCTCGTAAGTCACCGCCAGTCTACCATGGCTATTTGCGATCAGGTGATTGGCATTGAGAATGGAAGAATGTCGTGGTAGTGAGAAAAGTGCGGTCAAATTGACCGCTCTTTTTATTTTCTTACTTTTCACCAACTCGACTTCGTGATTTTCACCTTTTCTAAGAATCAGATTGGCGCGCTCACGAGTCGGTAGAATGTTTTGTTTTAAATTCAATCCGTTAATGTTATCCCAAATGTTACTGGCTGTTTCAATGGCTTCTTGCTCAGAGAGATTAGCATAATGTTTAAAATAGGAATCCGGATTGGTGAAAGCACTTTGACGGAATTTTAAGAATCGCTTGATGTACCATTCTTTGAGTAAGTTCTCGTCTGCATCAACGTAAATGGAGAAACCACAAAATCAGACACGAAGGTTTGATTGGCTTTATTTGAACCTGTTTGAGAACATTTAGTCCTCTAAAATTAAAATATCCGGTTGGTCAACAATATCAAATTTATCAGGAACGATATCGTAAGTCAGATGAGAGTAAATAGGGCGATTTTTACAGATGGCTTGCCTGATTTGATATCAGCTAAAAACGAATTAATTTGGCCGTATCATAAGAAATAGGGAAGCCTTTTTTTTGTAGCAAATCATCTTTTTTAAGTTTCTCTAATGGATAAAGAAAACCATCAGTAGTAATCAGATCAACTTTTCGTTCGGTAGGCCAGTGGGTCAGCAAAGATTGCAAAAATACGTGCCGATGTACTTTTACCAACAGCAACACTACCTCATGATACTAATGATGTAAGGAACTTTAGGGCTTTGTCCGCCAAGAAAAACGATTTAAAACGGTTTATGGCGAAGATTTTCATCAATATAGTAGTTGATGAGACGTGCAAGTGGCAGGTAAATGGTGCTCACTTCATCAAGAGAAAGCTCTTCATTAAAACCTAAAAGCGGTTTGAGATCTTGCTCCGTTAATTTTAGCGGAACAGATTTTCTTAATTCGGCCCATTGTTGACGACTAAAGTTCAGAAAGGGTGTTAGTTGTTCGGTAATTTCCACGGTGCTTTATATCTAGAGTGAAAAATTGGACAAAATATACCCTATAAAAATGAGTTGTGATCAGTCTTTTTATTAAAAGTGGTGAGTTTTAAAATCAAGAATGTGGCTTGCTTGTAAATTAGACGAATAGTTAAAACGCATTTTTCATACTTGTCAGGCATAAATTCATATAATACGCCTCACTTGCTTACAACACGCCGACTTAGCTCAGTAGGTAGAGCAACTGACTTGTAATCGTAGGTCACCAGTTCGATTCCGGTAGTCGCACCACATCCTTTAGTAAATCAAGTATTCATTTAGCGTGGAGGGGTTCCCGAGCGGCCAAAGGGCAGACTGTAAAATCTGTTATTCAGCTCTCGAAGGTTCGAATCTCTTCTCTCCACCATTTTCTAAAATGAATTTGATGGGAGGATGAATTTAGACTGCGGGCATCGTATAATGGCTATTACCTTAGCTCAAGCCAATGATGCGGGTTCGATTCCCGCCGCCCGCTCCAAACGCTGATATAGCTCTAGTTGGTAGAGCACCCTTGGTAGGGTGAGGTCGGCGGTTCAAACCGCCTATCAGCACCAGCCTTCCAAATTCCTCTCCTTATTAAATAGTAATGATTTTATTGGTTAATGTGGTTTAATTTACCCATCGATAACCGTGATCATTTAGAGGACTCTTTAAAATGTCTAAAAGAAAATTTGAACGTACAAAACCGCACGTAAACGTGGGCGCAATCGGCCACGTTGACCACGGTAAAACAACTTTAACAGCAGCAATCACAAACCGCATTAGCAAAACACTACGGTGGTGCAGCTGCATTCGACTGAAATCGATAACGCGCCAGAAGAAAAAGCGCGTGGTATCACCATCAACACATCACACGTTGAATACGATACTCAACTCGTCACTACGCACAGTCGTTGACCGCCCAGGGCACGCGGACTATGTTAAAACATGATTACTGGTGCGGCGCAAATGGACGGCGCTATCTTAGTAGTAGCAGCGACAGATGGTCCTATGCCACAAACTCGTGAGCACATCTTATTAGGTCGCCAAGTAGGTGTACCTTACATCATCGTAGTCTCTTAAACAAAATGACATGGTAGATGACGAAGAGTTATTAGAATTAGTAGAAATAGTTCGTGAACTTCTTTCTCAATATGACTGCCCCAGGTGACGATACTCTAAATCGTACGTGGTTCTGCATTAAGGCACTAAACGGCGTTGCAGAATGGGAAGAAAACCTCTGAGTTAGCAAACCACTCTAGATACTTACATTCCTGAGCCAGAGCGTGCAATTGACCAACCGTTCCTTCTTCCAATCGAAGACGTGTTCTCAATTTTCAGGTCGTGGTACAGTAGTAACAGGTCGTGTTGGCTGGTATCATCCGCACGCTGGTGATGGTTGAAATCGTAGGTATCAGAAACCAACAGCGAAAACAACTGTAACTGGTGTTGAAACAGTTCCGTAAATTACTTGACGAAGGTCGCAGGTGAAAACATCGGGTGCATTATTACGTGGTACCAAACGCGAAGAAATCGAACGTGGTCGAAGTATTAGCGAAACCAGGTTCAATCACTCCACACACAGATTTCGAATCAGAAGTTTACGTATTATCAAAAGATGAAGGTGGTCGTCACACTCCATTCTTCAAAGGTTACCGTCCACAGTTCTATTTCCGTACAACTGACGTAACTGGTACAATCGAGTTACCAGAAGGCGGAAATGGTAATGCCTGTGATAACATCAAAATGATAGTAAGCTTAATCCACCCAATCGCGATGGACCCAAGGTTTACGTTTCGCAATCCGTGAAGGTGGCCGTACAGTAGGTGATGTTGTTAAGGAAAATCATCAAATAATTGATGTATTAACTGTAACAAGTTGATTGAAGGCGTATCGAAAGATGCCTTTTTGTTTTTATCAATGAATGTCGTTTTTATGATAGAAAGTGCGGTCAAAAATTGTGTTGTTTTGGTATGATACAGACTCATTTTTTATATAGGTGGTTTTATGCAACAACTTCCATTTAAAGCCGTTGTTTCTGATCTTGACGGTACATTACTCAATGCTAATCATGTAATTGGTGATTTTACAATTGAGATATTAAAATAAATTAGAACAAAAGGTGTTGATATTATTTTAGCGACAGGCTGTAATCACACGGATGTTTCTTCTATTTTAGGTAGATTGGAGCGGAGCGTGCTGTAATGATTACTTCCAATGGAGCTAGAGTACGCGACCTAAAAGGTAACCTTATTTATAGCAATAGTCTTCCAGAAGAAATCGTGCTTGAGTTGTATAAAATCCCTTTTGATCGTACTAAGATTTGTATCAATACTTATCAAGATGATGGTTGGTTTATCAATATAGATGCCTGAATTAGCAAAATATCACAAGGATTCAGGCTTCATGTAAGAGGTGGTTGACTTTCACAAAACATCACGGAAGAGGAACTGAAAAGTATTTTTATTGCTCGTGAACTGGAAAGACTTTGTAGAACTGGAAGGTTATCTTAGAATACATTTTGGTGATAAAGCTACGATTGTTTATTCCACAGACTTGCTTTTAGAGGTCATGAACAAAAATGTATCTAAAGGTGATGCACTAGTTCATCTATTAGAAAATAGAAATTATGGATTAAAAGATTGTATTGCTTTTTGGTGATGGCTGAATGATGTTGAAATGCTTTTGGCTGGTAAAGGTTATGTAATGGGCAAATGCCGATCCTCGCCCAAAAGAAGCTTGCCCTGAATTGGAAGAGATTGGGTTCATTAAAGATGAAGGAGTAGCTACATTTGGCGGAGCTTTTTTGTATCAAATAAATGCTTTCAGTCAATCATTCTTGTGAGCACAGGTGCAGCTATCGGTGCATCCCCTACTGATGTGGGATTGGGTCTTTGGTTGAATTCACTATTTAGCACACTTGCATTTGGTACACTTGTATGAACTTTATTGGCTGTTTTTGATGGGTATTTTAGTGGCAGCTTTTTGGTTATTTCAATAGCCCTGAATGGCGATTATTCTTAGTGACTGGATTTCTTGGTGCTCTCACCACCTTTCTTCTTTTTCAGGCGAAGTAATAGAACCTTTTTAAAGAAGAGTGGGTAAATGGATTGTTCGTTTTAGTGAGTCATTTAGTTGGTTGTTTAATTTTTACAGTATTAGGATTTATTTCTTTAGGGCTCATCAGTCTTCTATTCCATTTCGGATAAAATCGCAAATTTCTTCAGAATAAAATCCATGAGAGAGCATATACTGCCAAATTTTGTTTGCTGATTGGTTGAGGTTCTGCATAATTAGGAAACTTTTTGTGTAGAACCTTTTCTGCTATTTCAATCCAATTAATTTCACTTTCTGCGAGGACTTGCATTGATTACGTCTGAAGATACACCTTCAGTTGACGTAATTTTGTTTGATACGATTTTGCACCATACCCACGCTGCGAACGTGCGTGTAAATAATTTTCAGCAAATCGCTTATCATTTTGCCAGTCTTGGACAGGCAATTGTTTCACTGATCCATCTTCTGTAAAATGCTTTTTCCTGCATTTTATTGCGTAGTTCAAATTCGCCATATTCACGTCGAGCAAGTAAATTAACGACATAGCTCAAAGCAAGAGAAGACATAGAAATTCCTTTTAGGTGAAATACGGTTGAATGAAAAGTGGTCACACTCGACCGCACTTTTAGTGATTAGAAATCGCTTTCGCGTCATCATTAGATTGTCTCAATATCAGCTAATGCTTGTTCTGGGTTATGACTGATCAGCAATGAAGCTTCGCTTCAAGTTCATCTGATTTCGCAGGATTTTCACGTAACCACTCATCGCATTAGCTTTTACCTCGACCAATCACCGCTGTATGCATACCATGCACCAGATTTCTCATGTTGGTAGTGTTTAGCCACCAAGCCCTAACGATTCGCCAGCTTTAGAAATTCTTCCGTAGGAACTCGACTCACCTATGGCGGATAGGTGCGGTATGAATTTTATTTTTACGACTCGACACGAGTTCTGTAAGCGCATTGTACTGACCCCATTCCACTTTTTAACTGATCCCAGTACGACGGATATCTAAACGAACAGAAGAGTAGAATTTTAGCGCGTTACCACCGGTTGCGCTTTCTGGGTTACCAAACATGACACCAATTTTCATATTGAATGAGTTAATGAAGATAACAAGACAGTTTGCATTTTTGATTTGACCGGTTAATTTACGTAGCGCTTTGGGACACATTAAACGTGCTTGTAAACCCATATGTGAATCACCCATTTCGCTCTTCAATTTCAGCGTAAGTGCAGCAACCGAGTCCACGCCGATGACGACATCTGGCAGCACTCAGAACGTACTAATGCATCACAAATTTCAAGTGCTTGTTCCGTACCGTCGTCTGGCTGGGAGACTAAAAAGTTCTTAACATCATCACCAAGTTTTGCTGCATAAATAGGATCGTGCGTATGCTCCGGGCATCTATAAAACGCGCAGGTTTTACCTCTACTGTGCTTGAGCGATAACAGATAAAGTTAAAGTTGTTTTACCCAGAAGATTCAGGTCCAAAAGATTTCAACAATACGACCCGTTGGTAAACCACCAATCACCAGGGCAGCGATCAAGACTCTAAAGAACCCCGTTGAAACAGATTTCTGCATCAAGGGCTTGAGTATCGCCCCACTTCATAATTGAGCCTTTACCGAATTGCTTTTCAATTTGACTCAAGTGCTGCGGCGAGCGCTTTTGCTTTTTCTTCTTGAGTTGCCATATAAAACCTTTCTTGAATAGAGTTATCTAAATTTGGCTAGATTATATCTGGTATTGATGTACAGTATCAAGAGAAAAATTTTTCTCGGATGAAAATGAATCAGATTCCAAAACTTGGTAGCAGTTTATTCAAAATCAACTTCTCAAGTATTTTTTTTAGATCTTGAATTTGTGCTGAGAGAATTTTTCACCCAGTTCATATACAGTTCTTATTTTGGTTTCATCTCGTTCTAACTGACCTATATTGAGCGTACATTTGGACGGATTACAAAGATTTTATTTTGTTTTTCTAAACGAATGATTTCTTCACTTTGTTCATTATAAGTGTGGTAGCGATTTTCTAAGGTTTTAACTAAGTGTGGATATTTGCGATAAAAAAGCTTTGAATAAAAAGAAGAAGATTTTGTTTTACGGTAGTCGATAGGTTGGGTTAAAACAACGACGATTTTATCACAAATCGAGTTTTTGTGTTTTTCAAATGGAACACTATCAGCAATTCCACCGTCTAGATATTTTTGTCCATTAATTTCCACAAATTGCGAGACAAAAGGCATAGCCGAGGTTGCTCTGAAGTATTCCATTTCTTTGAAAACATTTTCGATTTTGAAATATTCAGCTTCACCATTATTCGATGTTTGTGTGGCAGCTAAAATAGAAATCAATGAGATTTTTCAAATTCATTTTGATCAAAAGGGTCGAGATTAAAGGGGAGATCATAGAAAGCGAAGTCTTTATTGACAATGTTGCCTGTTGTAAAAGGCTATGAACTCTATGTACCGTTTATCTTTTATATCAGGTTATATCCTCAACGCTCTTCTTTTGATTGATGCACAATTTATGCCAAATAATGCGCCCGCAGAAACGCCAATAATTTTATCTATCTGAATGTTTTGTTCCATGAGGGCATCAAGAACGCCTGCTGTAAACATTCCTCTCACGCCGCCACCTTCAAGAACGAGTCCTACTGTCATTTTTACTCCTGTATTCTAAAAATTTAATGATTAAATATTAAACTATAAACTGTTTTTTCTTATCTAGTTGTTTTATCAACAACAAATTTTGCATTTATGATCTTTCTCACAACTTGAAATTTATTCGTCACTTTTTAACTGGTTATGATATAACCATTTTTATAGCGTGCTTCTTGGTATAGTCGTATGTGATTAACCCAACAGAGAGTTTTAAATGAAACTCTCATAATCCCAAATGATCATATCAGTAAAAGTGGATTTGTTAACCAATTCTATCGAGATGTAACAAGTAAAATCTATTTACGGACATGGCTTGTTTTACAAAGAAAAAGTAGATATAAGTTGCTGTTTGGGCAAACAATAAGGTTTACTTACGAGCTGTTGGGATGAGTTTCCATAAACTAAAAGGACTTGGATGCAAACCCTTTTACAACAAATGAACCTAATAAGCGCTTCTGCATTATCTGATTATTATGTTTTAACCGAAAGTATCTTAGCATAATGTCTAATGAGAACCTTGATCATTCTTTCAATTAAATAAGGAAGAAAATGATTCCACTCTAAGATTGACGATTCGTGATTTACCGAATTTATCGGTTAAGTATGAACGAGCATTAAAGAGCCAGCTGATAATGTCGATATTTTACGGACAAATAGGGTGCTGAAATGCAATTGTTCGTTTGAAGAAAGCGGATATTGGTGCAACTGAAGCTTTTATTGGCGACTTGGCGCTTTAGAAAATCGTAATTGCGGGAGTTTTATATTGAGAAAGAAAAAGAGAGAGGCTCAATAAACTTAATGAAATACTGCAAATGATTTAGGCGTTGTAAACGACTTTTAAAAAAGGCTGAATAGCATAACTTAGCAGGTGTTCGCGTTCAAAAAATCATCTATCGATAAATTTTTTTAAAGTTGGTGATTTCAAAACTCATAATGCACTCCCACACAACGAC
>BNJS01003618.1_pt1 | contig 77566 bp, 93 predicted proteins | sample 8540461 | NCBI WGS metagenome assembly BNJS01 (sample SAMD00202454, study PRJDB9452) | human saliva metagenome | isolation source: human saliva | place: Japan
GCAAGGACGTGCCGGTTCGACCCCGGCCGCCGGTATAGTAATAACGACAAGGTTTTTCGAGCCTTGTCTTTTTTTATTTTTCTTCCAATTTTTTTCTTTCAGAGTTACTTAAAATTACTTAAAAATTTTTGCTAAATTAGGAAGAAAATATTTAACATATTTTTGTATTAAACTTGATTCGTTTTATGTAAAAAAATATACAATAGGTATATACTATTCAAGGAGAGATATCATGTTATACAATCAAGAAAATTATTCAATGCTCGAAGTTGAACAAGCAAAAAGCGATATTAAATCTCTAGCGAAAGAAAAGTCAAAACTTGTTAAACTTGATTTTAATAATCCAAAAGATGTATCTGAATTTTTTTCGATAAAGAATAATTTTTTTACTTTTTCGATGTTAGAAGTATTTTTTTCTAGGTAATAAAGAGGTTCTCGTGGTTTATACAATAGATGAAATTAAGGCTAAGATTGAGCCTATTGCTAAACGATATAACGTATCAAAAGTCTACTTGTTTGGTTCCTATGCAAGAGGAGAAGAAGACGAAAATAGTGATATAGATATTGCTTTAGAATTAGGAGATATAACGAAATTTATGGATGTATACGGGCATCTTTCGACCATCTTTAGTGGAAATGTAGATATTCTTTTAGTTAGTGATTTATTGTCACCTAAAACCAATATTGGCTCATTGGTGAAAAAGAATTTTTTAAATGATAGAGTTCTCATCTATCAAAAATTGGAGGAAGCTATGGTAGAAAATTTAGTTAATAATCCTCGTATGAGAGATATAACCGAGTATAATGAAGTCACTCAGAATGCAATTAAGGAAAGTTTAGAAAAGTATAAAACGGAGGGAATAACTAAAAGTTCCGAAAGTATAGATAATTATTTTTGAAAGAATGGTTCGTGAAAATACCAAGTAATTTTTTTGGTAGAGCTTAGTTATTTTTATTTTTCAATATGAAAAAGAACAGCACTTATTTTTGTTAGATTGAATTCACTCAAAAGGTAATTAAAGAAAGTGAAAGGAGGAAGGAATCATGATTAAAGAGTTTGGTGTTACAAATTTAGAAGTAACCAAAGAAGATATTTCTAAAAATCCTAACAATCCTATTCTGCGGATGTATGATGATGAAGAGTTGATTGGAACGTTTAGTATTCTTACAGGTGAAATTATAGAAAATTTGGATTTAGCAGATTATGATATACGATTTGCACAAAGACAAATTGAATTAAATCGTGATAACTATCTTGAAATGTGGAAGGACTACGTGGGGATATTACATGCCTAAGTATCCTTTTTTGTAGAACTGAGTTTTTAATATTTTTTTAATAAGAAAAAGAACAGCACTTATTTTGGCTGTTCTTTTTTATAATAGATTATCTAGTTTATCTGCTAAATCTTTTTGTTTACTTGGGTATAAGTGTGAGTAGGTATCAATTGTTGTGGTTATAGAAGCGTGTCCTAATCTCTCTTTTACAATTAAGTAGTCTTCTCCTTGGTTTATTAAAAGAGAAGCGTGAGAGTGTCTAAAATCATGAATCCTTATTTTTCTTTAAAGAACTATCTCTAGCTAGAATCTTTTTTTATATTGTTTTTTTCAATAGAATTTTTTTGTTAGAGTGATTGGACTATCCTGAAAGATTTGGAGTTTTTCAGTATCAGTTGAAAATTCTCTTAGTCTTTCTGTCTGTTCTTGTTTCCATTCTTCTAGTGTTTCTATAAGCTTTTTATTAATAATGATTCTTCTAGTACCGGATTTAGTTTTTGTAGAACTAATGTGTTCTTCACCTTTATTCACGTACATTGACTTACTAACATGTATTGTACTTGTAGAAAACTCTATATCTTTCCAAGTAAGAGCGAGTGCTTCTCCAAGTCGTAAGCCAGTAAAGAAAAAGTACTGTAAATAGTAGTTCAAGATTATATTCGTCGTTCTTGAATAGTGAAAGAAAAATGTTTAAATTCTTTAACTGTCCAAAATTGCATTTTTTCTTTTTTTCTATTGGTAATTTTTTTCAATAAACCTACTGGATGTTCTTTTGTAATATCCTTTTTCTTAATCCAACATCTAGTATTTTTCTTTAATAGAACAATGATTTTTATTAATAGTATTTGGACTCAATTTTTTTCTCAGAATTTTTTTAGCATTCTTTTTCTCGTAAATGTTCCCTAAACTGATATATATCTTCATAAGTTAGTTTATCTATATTATCGACTTTTTGAAAAAAATAGTCTTTGATATGTTTATTATAATTGTTTTTCTTGAGTATCAATATAGCTCTTTTTTCTATTGTTTATTTCATCCTCTTCTTTTAACAATTGATAAAGCATATCTATTGTTATTTTTGCGCCAAAATTTTTCTCTTTTAGTTCTACGCTTCTTAAGTATCGCTCGGCTTCCAAAGCCTCTTTTTTGGTTTTGAATCCTTTTCTAACAATTCGTCGTTGTATTAGTGTTATAGGGTTCGTTCCACTAGAAACATCAGCAATCCATGTACCATTTTTGCTTTTACGAACGGCCATTTACTATGCTTCTTTCTGTAATTCTATTCCTAGTAGTTCTTCAGCTATGGTTGCAGGAATTGTTCCGATTCGTTTATTGTTATAGATAGCAAAGCCACGATTGACTAATAGTACTTTCCCAGTATGTATAATTTTTCTAGCAGTACCAGGACTAAATCCAAGTTCAATTAAATCATCTTTTGTTACTGTTTTAATCATTGGTTCTCCTTAATTTATTTTATAAACTAAGGGGAGCGACGAACTCCCCTTGATTCAGTAGTTATTTTTGTTTCTTGTCAACTAAGTGAATAGCATCAGCCTTATAATACATCGTTTTGCTAATCATTGAAGCTCGAAGGTTTTCAAATGTAACTGGGACTTCGTCCATTGCTTGAATATAATCATTATCAACTAATGGTTCAGGATTGTCAACGGATACTTGTGTTGATTTCTTTTTAAATGGTCCATCTTTGATAGTGATGTTATATTTCCAACCAATAATATTTTGAGTGTTAAATCGTCTTTCGCTTCCATCACTATTTTTGATAATCTCGCCATTTTCATCGGCTCTGATTTCAGTTTCAAATTTTGGAAGTACCTCATCCAATTCAAATTTAGTTCCAATGTTATTAAAATCCCAATCGTTTTGTGAAAGCATTTTTGCCATAGTTAATTTCTCCTTTTTTTATGTTCTCTTTAATTTTTTTGGTATTAAGTCTTCTCTTTTAAAGGATATTGCCCTTTCTATGAGTTGACTTGCTAACTCCGGAGGAAATTCCAAAGTATCCAATTTTTCAAAGTTCTCTTTCTCTAGTTCAAATAGTAATTCATTTTCATAGAGAAACTTATATGCTCTTAGAATGGCTCCAGAACCTTTAAAGACAAGCCACTCTAATTTATTTGACAGTTCTGTTTTTTTATTTGAAATAGTAATAGTCACCGGCTTTGATGCACCTAAAAATTTTTCCCAAGACCTTAGAGGTTTTGTAAAGTGACTATCAGTGTAAAATTTCACTTTATCCTTTAGATATCCTTTTGTAAAGTTTAGAATATCTATTTCTGATTTTAGCCATTCTTGAATGAAGTAGTGAGCTTTTTCTTTACGCAGTTCTAACTCCGTTCTTATCCAATTTTCGATAAATCTCTTGCTAACACCGAGCTTTGAAGCTTGTTCTAAGCGTTTATCATAAATTCTAAGCCGTTCATCATCAGAAGGCCTTCTTAAATATAAGGTCTGCCCTGTTTTCTCATCTCCGTATGTAGTGTAGACGTTGCTCTTACCATATAGGAAATCGATTTTTTTCTTACAAAGTTTAGCAAAGCTGATTTGGAGTGAAGTAAGGGACTTCATTAAAATCGTCTATTGCGATATCAATTCTTCTTACTGAAAATGACTTATAATTGGAATATAGATTATCTAAGAAGTGTCGTTCAGAAAGTCCTTTTGGGGTTAAAACCATATCTCGATAGAATTCTAAAGCTTGTCCTGACATGACAAGCATGAAAGAATTTTCTTCATCCCCATAATAGATACGGATATTACCATAGTTTATCTGAGAGTCATATTCATAGTATTTAAGACTGCCTTTATCTATTATAAATAGCTCTGTATCAAGAAATAAGATATCTTCAACTATTTCTTCTAGTGAAAAATCAAATGTATTGAACTGGATTTGAATCCAGTCAAAAACAGAACGTAAATTCTTGTTTTTTGCCATAAATTTTGACTCAACTTTTTGCCTAATTTCACCGCCTTAAAATCCGTGAAAAACCTTGATACTACTGCATTTTCTCAGTAATGCACCTGACTTGCAGAGGGTGGTGTTACTACACACCCTCACCAACCTTTGAAAAAGCTCTTTGTTGTTCGTCTGCGCTTACGATTTGTTACGGTCTGCGGTAACATACTCGCTGACCGTAACAAATCTACTTACCGAACTTCCTACGAGCTTTTTCCCAAGCGCCAAATGGAAGTAGTTCAAGTGTTGAGAGGATTTCTTCTTGCTCTTTTTCCAATCGTTGAAATTTCATTTGCAGTTTTTTATTACTAGAATACAAATTCTTAAAATTATCATTCAAGGTAATAAAATCTTCTTTAAGGGTTTCGAGTTGCTGAGTAAGGGTGTATTCCTTATGTTTATGAATATCTCCATAAGTTTCCCTTATAGCATCTTTTAATGACATCTCGTTTTTTAAATAAGCAATTGTCCTGAAATCCTCAACATCATCATCAGTGAAGTTATAAAAACTTACAAACTGTCTACTATTCCTTGCTTGAACTTTTTTAAACTCATGACCACTAATTTCCTTTATTAAGGTTATCCATTTTTTTGCAGTACTGACAGAGTTTAAACCGTCAACCGAGGAAACAAGTTTATTTATATCCATATTCCCCCGTTCTAACGAAAGTGTGGTATAATGGTCTTATAGAAATTTTGTTTAGTCTTTGATTTTGTCGTGATTATCAAAGACTTTTTAATACAATCATAGGCATTTACCTCCGATAAAATTTTTATTATTTAGAAATGTCGATTTATCCGACGTATTTATAATACACTCGTTTTTTTAGAAATTGTCAAGAAAAAAATGTCGTAATTTCCGACATTTTAAATTAATTAGGAGAAAATATGAGCATTTTTTTGGAGATAATATAAAGAGATTAAGAAAGAATAAGGGGCTGAAACAACAAGAAATAGCCGAATTACTGGGTGTAAAACGAAATACATATAGTGACTGGGAAAATGGAAAGACGGAACCCAAACTGGAAAAACGTTGTTAAATTAGCTCAAATTTTTTTAATACGACTACTGATGAGTTGTTAGGACAAACAATATATTCAAAAAGCAAAAATTAGTTAGATTTTTTTAGATGACTATGATGTAAGTGATATAAGAAATTGGTCGAAAGAAGAGAGAGATAGTTTTTAAATTTGCCATTCTATTTGAAATAATGCAAAGAAATGATAAAATTGGTTTTGCTAAACTTAAAAAAATAATTTAATTGTAGAGAATAACTTAGATAAAATTGAACGAGAAGTAATTAACACTATTTTTTTAAAGAAGTACAATTGGAGTTTCAAGATTTTTCCAAATTAATATACAATTTAATTAAAAATCTTTGATGAAGTTCAAGCTAAATATGAGTATGTAGAAAATAGTTTATAATGTAATAAAAAAATAGCCTTATCTTTTTGATAAGGCTATTTTCTTTTACTCAACTTAATAGTTCACTAGAATTTAGTATCACTTATAAGAGTGTTTTTAAAGTTGTATAGTACTCCAATTCATCATTGATTCTCATCACATAAAAAAATGACAATCTGAAGTAACTCTAAATAATTTTTGTAAATGTTCTTCTTCTTTTTTTATAAACAAATTTACCATGAGAAAATTTATTTCTTATCTTTAATCCGTTACCATATTTTTTTATCATCCAAAATATAAGATAAATAATTACTTTCATATTCAGAAAAAAAGATTATCTGAATATTCACAATACCCTTTCTTACAAAGGTCTTCTGCAATGTCTAGTATCAATCTATCTTTATAGTATAGGCAATACGTACCTGACTTCCATAATTTATTCAAAAATGTTAATTTCTTGGAAATTTGAAAAACTTTATTATATCGTTTGATAGTTTTTAAAAAAATTCTTTTCTATTAGAATATTTATTTGTCTTACCTGATAATCATCAAAATCTGTAATCTTCACACCTTCTTTTATATGTTTGAAGAAGGTTTTATGTTCTTTTTTCGATGAAATTAAGCTAAGTGTACTTTGGTCAGAAAAAAGCGCAGAGAACAAGGCGGAATTATCAGGATTATTGCTCAATTTTAAAAATTTTTTCTCATTGAATGATTTTAATGAAGCATAAGAGGAGGATTTAGATTTAATCTCTAATAAATCTTGGTTGATTTCCCCATTTCTAACAAATAGTTCGTATTGGTCTAAGATACTATCCATTTCACAAATTATCGATTTTCCTCTTTCGTAATAAGAAGATTCTTTATTGGAAGCATGGAAATGAAAAACCTTTTATATCTAACTCTGTTTCAAGGTAAATATTGAAATACCATTCTATTATCTCTTCAACATCAATTTCATTTTTGTTTTAAGTAATCAAAATATGCCCGAAATAACAAATTGTGACAAAGTTTTAATTGAGGAAAAATAAGAATCATAATGAGCGTTTGATTTGTGAGAAAAGTAACGAGTGAAACTGAATGTTTCTTCATTCGCAACTAGCCAAAGGCAATCCCGTTTCATGATTAAAGAAGCCAAGTAAATAAATATAATTATTTAATAATGTCGGAAAAATCAAGATGTTCATCTAGTATAATTTTTATTTAAAAAGAATACCATTTTTTTAATAGGCTCATATAATTTATCAGAATCTAAAGACTCGATACCAACTGATATGGAGTATTGGAACCCTTCATTAGTTTCAAAATGTTTTTTTCCCAAAAATTTATCACTTTTTCTTTTTTTAGCTAAAAAGCTTAATTTCATCATCAAACTCATATTTGCTTAATTTTTTTATACTCAACAATTGATTGTAAATAGTTGGGGTTAATACTATCTGTCTGACAGTATTCTCTTGCTAGATTATTTATCTCTTCATTTGTGATACCTAATTTAACGTATAAACCATTAGAATCTGTGAATTTTTCCTGATTGATGATTCAAGAAAAAAATTCTATATTTCTGGACAGAGAGAAAAATTTTTCTTTGATAACTTGCGGAAATAGGTCAATCAGTTTTGTAATATTTTTAAGATTTATTGTCTGGATATTATATTTTTTTAATGTATGATTCAAACTGACTAACATCATCTTTATTAATTTTTTTCTAAGTCTAGTACTAATTCCCAGAAGACATCTTTATAAAAAAACATCAATGCTATCATAGTCTATTTCAAAAAAATGGTAATTGGGAAATTCATAGATAAATCACTTTGAAATTTTTTTAATTAGATGTTTGAATTCAGAAAAATTCATTTTCTGTTCTTAACAGTTTTAGGATTAAATAGGTTTCAATTAAACTATTAATTTCATCAGAAGGTCTATACGTTTTAATATAGTCCAGAGCCATATCGTATTGATATGGTTCTATTTCAATGTTAGGGGTATGAAATCTTTGGTTTGACATATACGTGGCACTCCTTTCTATTAATTAGGTTTTTTTATACCATCGAAGTTTTTTTGTTAAATCATAATTTCCCATATCTGCTTTTAGTATTATAATGATGAGCTTGTAGGATATAGTTACTTAATGTTAGTATACCATTAAATTATTTATTTATAAGATATTTTTTTAGTGTCATAGAACATCAAATTGAGACTTCTTTTTCAGTCACCTAAAAAGTTACTGAAATTTAAAAAAAGAATCTATTTTATAAAATTGAAAAGTCCTAAAACATTATTAAATCAAGATTTTAAGTTTCAAAAAAATGTGGGAATTGAACCCAAAATTCCTTTTCTTCAAAAAAAAGTATTTTTGATATACTATATTTAATTAGAATACAAAAAAATTTTGGAGATTAGGAGATAAATAAGTGGATAAACAAACCATTTTTTACTGCTATAGAATGACTCATGATTATGGAATCAATCCTTGTGTTTTTACAGAAAATTATGATACAACACCCCATCTTCTTACCGAAGGAGGGTGTATGCTTCAGTTAAGAAGGAATATTAAAAAGAACTGGGCTGAAAAAATAAACTCGAAGTCTGTAGATGCTTACATAATGGCTGTAGCAGGGCATTCAAACGATGGGAAACAATGGAGAGATGAGCAAGGAATGTTTATCACTCCAAAATATAATCATCTAATTTTTGTTGCTAAAATTAGTGAAATTTTAACAATGAAAGAATATTTACTATCTCCAAAATCTAATAATAGAAGAGATGCTTATACTTATCAATGGATGATTGAAAAGAATGGATTAAACCAATCAAGTTTTATGAATGAAGTAGTGATTCTTGCAGACCGTTTTAATTATTTTGGTAAGTCTCCACTTAAAATTCCCAAAGAAATTTTAGATTTTTTTCCGATGGGAGAACGAGCGAGAATAAATGGAAAACCATTCCCAAGATGGAATGCCAAAAATGGATTTTATAACTCGGAAGAGAGATTTACTGATGTATTAGAATTAATGGAATTTGCTGAGACTATACTTGGTTCACAAAACAAAGTAATGGATTTGCCTTATCACCCATTCTTTATACGAGGAAAAGAATTTTGAAAATAATTTTATCAAGAAAAGGATTTGATTCATCTAATGGTGGTATCCCTAGTCCTATACTACCTGATGGAACCCTACTTTCATTACCAATACCTGCTAAAATGGACACTATATCTTTTGACGATTTAAACTATAATGGGGTATTATATTCAGATATATTAAAACAATTAAAAGGGAAGGAAGATAAAACAAACCATTTTAATTGCCATCTTGACCCGGACATAAGAGAAAATGTTAGGAATAATTCTGTTTCTAATTGGAGACCAGCATTTGGTCAAATTAAAAGTTCTCAGGGAATATTACGAAATCAGAATGTTTCTATCGGTGACCTTTTTCTATTTTTTGGATGGTTTAGACAAACTGAAGGAGATATTCATAATGGAACATTGCGTTTTAAGAAAAATGCTCCTGATTTAAATATCATTTATGGTTATTTGCAAATTGGTGACATGACGAATGATAAAGAATGTTTGCAGAATATGTACCCATTTCATCCTCATTCTTTAGAACATATGAGTAGTTTGAAATCTAATATGCTATATATACCAAGTGAAAACTTATCGTTTTTACCTCAAAAAAAAGGCTATGGTAATTTTAATTTTCATGATGGTAGAGTATTAACAATGAGTGGTAAATCAAGAAGCATCTGGAAAGAAATACCGGCACTTATGCCTGAGAATATAAATGGTAATCATAAAAATTCTGCTAAAGATTGTGGTTTAAAATATTCTGGTATATGGCAAGAAAAAGTTTTGTTAGAAAACGAACTATCAAATTCTTGGGCTAAAGAGTTATTTATGTTATAATAATAAAAAACACTTACCCTAATTAAAGGAGAAAATAAAATGGTTACATTAACTGTTGAAAAAGATTGGACTGGGAAATACACGTTTACAGTTTCGAATGGATTTGATAGTCAAAGTTTGACACCAGGAACATATGTTTCAGATTTTCAAATTAACCAAGCTAAACAAAACATCCAGTATGCCGGAAGTATTGATGATGGTATTAGAGTAGTAAAAAATGCTTTAGGAATTTTCTAAAAGAAAAATATTAGAGTCATTTATACAAAAATTAGACCTAATTTATGTCTAGTTTATTAACATTCCATATACCTCAAATGAACGTACAACTGTCTTGAGTACCTCTAGATGAATATAACCTGTTTGAACACTTCGTCTATTCTCCGATGATGCTCTTAGAACGATAAGGTATGGGGTGTTACCTAAAAGTTACTGAAATTTGGAAAAAGTGCCTATTTTATAAAATTCAAACGTCTTACAACCTTATTAAATCAAGGTTGTAAGTTTCAAAAAATGTAGGAATTGAACTCAAAATCCAGTGTCCGCAAGGACGTGCCGGTTCGACCCCGGCCGCCGGTATAGTATTAAAGACAAGGTTTTTGGACCTTGTCTTTTTTGTTGAATAATTTATTAAAATTTCACTAAAAAAGGTCTATACCATTTACAAATTGTTTTGAAAGGTTTATAATGTAATTGACATAATAAATAGTAGATCATTTCTTAAGGGGGTTATCATTATGCCTAAGTATATTAAAGCTGATCAATTTTTCTATCCACATGGTATTCGTCGTGGAGGTTATTTGGAACTTATTGATGGCAAGTTTGGTAAGCATGTTGAAGAGATTTCTGGGGATGCTGAAATTTTAGATTATTCTGGTTATAGCATCGCACCTGGTCTCGTTGATACACACATTCACGGTTTTGGTGGTGTGGATGTCATGGATAATAATATTGAAGGAACTCTTCATACGATGAGTGAAGGTCTTCTTAGCACAGGTGTTACTAGTTTCCTACCAACTACACTAACTTCATCATACGAACAATTGCTGGCTGTTACTGAAACATTGGTGCACGCTATCAAGAAGCATCTGGTGCTAAGATTCGTGGGATTTATTTTGAAGGACCTTACTTCACCGAAGAATTTAAGGGGGCTCAAAATCCTGCCTATATGAAAGATCCACGTATGGATGAGTTTCGCGCTTGGCAGAAGGCTGCTAATGGTCTTCTAAATAAAATTGCTCTTGCACCTGAACGTGATGGGGTTGAGGACTTTGTACGTACTATTACTGGTGAAGGTGTAACTGTTGCTCTTGGTCACTCTAATGCTACATTTGATGAAGCTAAAAAAGCTGTTGATGCTGGGGCTAGTGTTTGGGTTCATGCCTATAATGGAATGCGTGGCTTAACACACCGCGAACTTGGTATGGTTGGTGCAATGTATGAGTTACCACACACTTATGCAGAATTGATTTGTGATGGTCATCACGTGGATCCTAAGGCTTGCGAAATTCTTCTTAAACAAAAAGGAACTGAAAATATTGCCCTTATCACTGACTGTATGACAGCAGGTGGTTTGCAAGATGGCGATTATATGTTAGGTGAATTTCCAGTTGTAGTTGCAAATGGGACTGCTCGCCTTAAATCTACAGGTAACTTGGCAGGTTCCATTCTCAAACTTAAAGATGGTTTGAAAAATGTTGTTGAGTGGGGAATTGCAAATCCTCATGAGGCAGTCATGATGGCTAGTCTGAACCCAGCTAAATCAGTTCATATCGATGACGTCTGTGGACAAATTCGTGAAGGCTACGATGCAGACTTTATCGTGTTAGATAAAGATTTGGAATTAGTAGCAACTTATCTAGATGGTGAAAAACGTTATCAAGCATAATCTAAAAAGTAGAAACGATTTTCGTTTCTTCTTTTTTTAAATAAATTTGTTATTTATTTCACAAATTACTTGATTTGTATTGAAAAGGCTTACAATTATGATATAAATAATACAAATAAAAAAGCGGAGGATTGCTTATGAAAGCTTATACTTACGTTAAACCAGGCCTTGCGTCATTTGTTGATGTAGACAAACCAGTTATTCGCAAGCCAACAGATGCTATTGTGCGTATCGTTAAGACTACTATTTGTGGTACTGACCTTCATATTATTAAAGGGGATGTTCCCGCTTGTAAGAGTGGAACTATCCTAGGACATGAAGGAATTGGTATTGTAGAAGAAGTCGGAGCAGGAGTTTCAAACTTCAAAAAGGGTGATAAGGTTTTGATTTCTTGTGTTTGTGCATGTGGCAAGTGTTACTATTGTAAAAAAGGAATCTATGCCCACTGTGAAGACGAAGGTGGATGGATTTTTGGACATTTGATTGACGGTATGCAAGCAGAATATCTTCGTGTGCCTCATGCTGACAATACTCTTTATCATACTCCAGCTGACTTGTCTGATGAAGCTTTGGTTATGTTATCTGATATCTTGCCAACTGGCTATGAAATTGGTGTCTTAAAAGGGAAAGTTGAGCCTGGTTGTAGTGTAGCTATCGTTGGTTCAGGGCCAGTCGGATTGGCAGCTCTTTTGACGGCACAATTCTATTCACCAGCTAAATTGATTATGGTGGACCTAGACGATAACCGCTTGGATACTGCAGTTTCTTTCGGTGCTACTCATAAGATTAATTCTTCAGACCCTGAAAAGGCAATTCAAGAAATTTATGATTTGACAGATGGTCGAGGTGTGGATGTTGCTATAGAAGCTGTTGGTATTCCTGCAACGTTTGATCTCTGTCAAAAGATTATTGGTGTAGACGGAACAGTAGCCAACTGTGGTGTGCATGGTAAACCAGTTCAGTTTGATTTGGACACTCTTTGGATTCGGAACATTAACGTAACTACTGGATTGGTTTCAACCAATACAACTCCTCAGCTTTTGAAAGCCTTAGAAAGTCATAAAATTGAACCTGAAAAATTGGTAACTCATTATTTCAAACTTAGTGAAATAGAAAAGGCCTATGAAGTATTTAGTAAGGCCGCCGATCATCATGCGATTAAAGTGATCATTGAAAACGATATTTCAGAAGGTTAATCTTGTTTTTAAATCTAGTTATTCGTTTTTGAATAGCTGGATTTTTTGAAAATGTTATATAATTCGTGAAAATGAGCAAAATTCTTTCATTGTTCTCAAAATTTCGCTATAATATACGGTACAAAGGAAGTTAAACTATGTATCGAGTTATAAAAATGTACGGAGATTTTGAACCGTGGTGGTTTATAGAAGGCTGGGAAGACGACGTTATTGCGAGCAAAAAATTTGATAACTATTATGACGCCTTGAAATATTATAAGTCTTGTTGGTTTGAGTTAGAAAAGGAAATTCCCCTTTACAAAAGTAGAGGAGACTTGATGACTATTTTTTGGGATCCAGAAGATAAACGCTGGTGTGAAGAATGCGATGAATTTCTTCAGCAATATCATTCCTTGGCTTTGTTGGAAGATGGTCAAGTCATTCCTGATGAAAAATTTAGACCTGGTTACGAAAAGCAGACTGGTTTAGAAATCCACCGTACTTGTCGCATAAAAAAAGAAGAAACAACTTTTTAATGAAGTTGTTTCTTCTTTTTTTATATTTTCTTCGAATAATAAGAATGAGGAGGAAGATATGGTACAAACACTTGCACAAGAATTGATTACACTGGCCAAAAAACAGGGAGCTCAGGACATCTATTTTGTTCCTAAAGAAAAGATTTATGAGCTACATATGCGAGTTGGAGATGAGAGACATTTGATTAACACCTATGACTTTGAAAAGTTGGGGGCTGTCATTAGTCATTTTAAGTTTATTGCGGGGATGAACGTTGGAGAAAAACGCCGTAGTCAGCTTGGTTCCTGTGATTATCAGCATGGAGATAAGGTTTCTTCATTACGCTTATCGACGGTGGGAGATTATCGTGGTCATGAGAGTCTAGTAATCCGGCTTTTGCATGATCAAGAACAAGAGTTGCGCTTCTGGTTTCAGGACCTTATGGAACTGGAAAAGGGCTTTAGGCAACGCGGGCTTTATCTTTTTGCAGGACCCGTAGGAAGTGGTAAAACTACTTTGATGCATGAATTAGCTAAGTCATTGTTTAAGGGACAACAGGTCATGTCCATTGAAGATCCAGTAGAAATTAAGCAGGAAGAGATGCTACAATTACAGCTCAATGAAGCTATCGGACTTAGCTATGAGAACTTGATAAAACTTTCCCTACGACATCGTCCAGATCTTTTAATTATTGGAGAAATTCGAGATAGTGAAACAGCCCGTGCCGTTGTACGAGCTAGTCTGACAGGTGCCACAGTATTCTCAACCATTCATGCTAAGAGTATTCGTGGGGTTTATGAGCGTCTTTTAGAACTTGGCGTCAGCGAAGATGAACTCGGAGTTGTTTACAAGGTGTATGCTACCAAAGATTGATTGGGGGAGGAGGAATTATTGATTTTGCAAACCAAAATTATTCAGAACACCAGGCAGAAAAGTGGAATGGACAAATTGACCAGCTTCTTAAAGAAGGACATATCACTGCACTTCAAGCTGAAACGGAGAAAATTAGCTACCAGTAAGCAGAAGAAACTCATCACTCTCTTTAACAATTTATTTTCCAGTGGTTTTCATCTGGTAGAAATCATTTCCTTCCTAGATAGAAGTTGCTTGTTGGAAAAGGAATATGTAACTCAGATGCGCCTAGGACTCTCGCAAGGGAAATCTTTCTCAGAAATGATGTGTCATTTAGGTTTTTCGAGTGCGATTGTCACTCAGCTTTCCTTGGCTGAAGTTCATGGGAATCTCCATTTGAGTTTGGGGAAAATTGAAGAATATCTGGATAATCTAGCCAAGGTAAAAAAGAAGTTAATTGAAGTTGCGACCTATCCAGTCATTTTGTTAGCTTTCTTACTGATTATTATGTTGGGCTTGCGGAATTATCTCTTGCCTCAACTGGATAGTAGCAACATAGCTACTTTAGTGATTAGTAACCTACCTCAGATTTTTCTTGGGATTACTCTAACACTAAGTCTTGTATCTTTAACAGGACTGATATTCTACAGAAAATCTAAGAAGATACAAGTCTTTTCTTATCTGGCTAGAATCCCCTTTCTAGGTGTGTTTGTTCAGTATTATCTAACTGCCTATTATGCTCGGGAATGGGGTAATATGATCGGACAAGGTTTAGAGTTGTTACAGATTTTCCAGATGATGCAGGAGCAAGGAGATCCTCTTTTTAAAGAAATTGGATACGATTTAGATCAATCTTTGCAAAGTGGGCATGAATTTTCGAAAGTTGTGCAAGATTATCCTTTCTTTAGAAAGGAGTTGGGTTTAATCATTGAATACGGAGAGGTCAAGTCCAAGTTAGGAAGCGAATTGGAAATCTATGCGGAAAAAACCTGGGAATCCTTCTTTACTCGAGTCAATCGTACCATGAATCTAGTTCAACCGCTGGTCTTTATTTTTGTAGCCCTGCTAATCGTTTTATTGTACGCAGCCATGTTGCTGCCCATGTATCAAAATATGGAGATGAATTTTTAGATGAAAAAAATGTTGATGAAATTAAAAAAAGCTAAGGTAAAAGGGTTCACTCTAGTAGAAATGTTGGTCGTGTTGCTCATCATTAGTGTTCTACTCTTACTGTTTGTGCCAAATCTTACTAAGCAAAAGGATGCAGTGAATGACAAGGGGAAAGCAGCTGTCGTCAAGGTGGTAGAAAGCCAAGCTGAACTCTATAGTCTGGATAAAAATGAAGATGCTAGTCTAAGCAAATTACAGGCAGATGGACGTATCACTGCTGAGCAAGCAAAAGCTTACAAAGAGTATCATGATAAACAAAAGACAAGTCAAACAGTTGCGGATTAGGGCTTTTACCATGCTAGAAAGTCTATTGGTTTTAGGGATAGTTAGCATTTTGGCCTTGAGCTTGTCAAGTTCAGTTCAATCAACTTTTGCAGCTGTGGAAGAGCAAATTTTCTTCATGGAGTTTGAGGAACTTTATAGAGAAACCCAGAAGCGAAGTCTGGCTAGCCAGCAAAAGCTGAACTTGATTTTAGAAGAGAGAAGCATTAGTAATGGCTATCAGAAATTAGCCATCCCTAAAGGGATTCAATTGCAGTCACATCAGTCAATAACCTTTGATAAGGCAGGAGGTAGTTCATATCTGGTTAGCATCAGATTTCAAACAAGGAAAGAAGTGGTTCGCTACCGACTAAATATAGGAAATGGGAAGATTAAACGTATTCAAGAAGCAAAAAATTAAGGCGGTTATTCTACTGGAGGCAGTGATTTCACTAGCCATTTTTGCCAGTATTGCAACCCTCTTGCTGGGTCAGATTCAAGAAAGTAGACGACAGGAAACAAGACTCTTAGAACAGGAAGAAGTTTTGCGTGTAGCTCGTATGGCTTTGCAGACTGGACAAAAGCAGTTGACTGTCAATAGGCTTACAGTTCATGTTGTCTCGAATGAGCGAGGTTTGGAGGTGTATCATGGAACTGAAAAATTACTGGCGATTCAAGATAAGTAGAGTCAGAGCCTTTACTCTTTTAGAATCCCTGGTTGCTCTTATTGTGATTAGTGGGAGTTTACTTCTTTTTCAATCTATGAGCCAACTCTTGGTTTCAGAAGTTCGCTACCAGCAGAAAAGTGAGCAAAAAGAATGGCTCTTATTTGTGGATCAGCTGGAAGCAGAGCTGAATAGAGCCCAATTTGAAAAAGTGGAGAATGATAGACTTTACCTCAAACAGGATGGGAACCCCATTTCCATGGGAAAATCAAAGTCAGATGATTTTCGGAAAACAGATGCCAGTGGACGTGGCTACCAACCCATGGTTTACGGTCTGAAATTAGCTCATATTTACCAAAACGGGCAAAATATCCATTTTAATTTTCAGTTTGAAAAGGGACTAGAGAGGGAATTCATATATCGTGTGGAAAAAGAAAAAAGTTAGAGCTGGAGTTCTCCTTTACGCGGTTACTATTGCTGGAATTTTTAGTCTTTTGTTGCAGTTTTATCTAAATCGACAAGTGGCTCATCATCAGGATTATGCCCTCAATAAAGAAAAACTCCTTGCCTTTGCAATGGCTAAGAGAACCTATGAAAAAGCTAGTTATGAGAGTGGTCAGCAGTCATTTAATGTAGGGAAGTCAACTTATCGTAATGACCAAAAGGGATTTACAGCGATTGTTGACACTGGAAAAAATCAGTTTGAATTTCACTTTTCTCATTTGAAAAAGACCGATAAAAAGACTAAGAAGACAGAAAATAAGTCCAAAGAAGGAAATGAGGAGAAAAAAGAAGAGGTTAAAAAAGAGGCCACCGAGCCATCTAAAGTTACTCCTTCTAAGAATGATAAGACATAGATTATCAGATTTGTAAAATCTAGTTTAAGTGGTGATGTTGGACTCAGTGGGTTAGGACGAGGTTTTTACCTGAAATCATGCTATAATAGATACATATGGAGGACGGAAAATGTCAAGTGTAAAATTGTATCTAGTGCGTCATGGGAAAACAATGTTTAATACGATTGGTCGTGCTCAAGGTTGGAGTGATACTCCACTGACAGCTGAAGGGGAACGAGGCATTCATGAATTGGGGATTGGCTTGCGTGAGTCTGGCTTAAGGTTTGAGCGTGCTTATTCAAGCGACTCTGGTCGGACTATTCAGACTATGGGAATTATCCTTGAGGAACTAGGTTTAACAGGGCAAATTTCTTATCGTATGGATAAACGAATCCGTGAATGGTGCTTTGGTAGTTTTGATGGTGCTTATGATGGAGACCTTTTTATGGGCATCATTCCTCGTATCTTTAATGTCGATCATGTGCATCGTTTATCCTACGCGGAGCTAGCTGAAGGCTTGGTAGAAGTGGATACAGCAGGCTGGGCTGAAGGCTGGGAAAAACTAAGTGGTCGCATCTGGGAAGGTTTTGAAGCCATTGCTAAGGAAATGGAAGCTAATGGGGGGAGGAAACGCTCTCGTAGTCAGCCATGGAATGACTATTGGAACCATTGTTTATTTAATCAACGGAATGCATCCGCATGGCCTTGATAATGGAAGTGTGACGATTCTCGAGTACCAAGATGGTCAGTTCTCGGTCAAGATTGTTGGCGACCGTAGCTACCGTGAAATTGGACGAGCTAAACTAGAGGAGCAATCTAGTTCAGAACAATAAAATTCAGCACTAAATTTAGAAGAATTTTTAAAGGATTGATAGAATGCTAATGTCGTGCTTGCATAAGCTTGCGAGAGCTGAGTGCTTTGACAATAGCATTCTTTTTTGTTAGAATAGCATCAACATGAAAGCATAAGAAGGGACTGACAGAGTTGTCGTTCCCTTTTGTCTATCTTAGAAGGGGGAAATATGCTGTTTCAGAAAATAAAAACTTATAAATGGCAGGCACTGGCTTCCTTGGTCATGACAGGTCTAATGGTAACGAGTTCACTCTTGCAACCACGTTATTTGCAGGAGGTTTTAGAGGCACTGCTAACGGGTGATAATGAAGCTATTTATACTATCGGATTTTGGTTGATTCTTGTTGCCTTGATTGGTTTGATTGCAGGTGGCATCAATGTTGTGTTAGCAGCTTACATTGCTCAAGGAGTTTCGTCTGACTTGCGTGAAGATGCCTTTCGTAAGATTCAAACTTTTTCATACGCTAATATTGAGGAATTTAACGCAGGGAACCTTGTTGTTCGTATGACCAATGACATCAACCAGATTCAAAACGTAGTCATGATGACCTTCCAAATTCTCTTTCGACTACCACTTTTGTTTATCGGTTCCTTTATTCTAGCAGTTGTCACCCTACCTTCTCTATGGTGGGTGCTAGTTCTCATGGTCGTTCTGATTGTTGTCATAATGGGTTTTATGATGGGAGTTGTGGGACCACGCTTTGCAAAATTCCAGACCTTACTAGAGCGTATCAATGCCATTGCTAAAGAAAATTTGCGTGGTGTGCGTGTGGTTAAGTCTTTTGTCCGAGAAAAAGATCAGTTTGATAAATTTACGCAGGTGTCAGATGAATTGTTGGGAGAAAACCTTTATATCGGTTATGCCTTTCTGTTATGCAACCTGCAATGATGTTGATTTCTTACGGGGCTGTTTTTCTCTCAATCTGGCTTGTAGCCGGTATGGCAGAGTCAGATCCATCGGTAGTTGGTTCCATTGCTTCCTTTGTGAACTATCTGAGTCAGATTATCTTTACCATCGTCATGGTTGGATTTTTGGGGAATTCAGTCACTCGTGCCATGATTTCCTTCCGTCGTATTCGTGAAATCCTGGATACAGAACCGGCTATGACCTTCAAGGATGTGGAAGATGAAGAATTGGAAGGAAGTCTCAGTTTTGAAAATGTGACCTTCACCTATCCAAATGATGCAGAACCTATCCTAAAAGATGTATCCTTCGATATCGCAGCTGGTGAAATGGTTGGGGTTGTCGGAGCAACTGGTGCAGGGAAATCAACCTTGGCTCAGTTGATTCCACGATTATTTGACCCTCAGCAAGGTTCGATCAAGATTGGTGGAAAGGACATTCGGACAGTTAGTGAAGGGACGCTTCGTAAGACAGTTTCTATCGTCCTACAAAAAGCCATTCTCTTTAGTGGAACCATCGCAGATAATCTAAGACAAGGTAAGGGAGATGCGACAGTTTCAGAAATGGAACGCGCAGCTCGCATCGCCCAGGCCAGTGAATTTATTAGTCGTATGGACTTGGCCTTTGAAAGTCCGGTTGAGGAACGTGGGACTAACTTTTCTGGTGGACAAAAACAAAGAATGTCTATTGCGCGTGGGATTGTCAGCAATCCTCGTATCTTGATTTTTGATGATTCAACCTCTGCCCTTGATGCCAAATCGGAACGTTTGGTTCAAGAAGCCCTCAACAAGGATTTGAAGGGGACGACTACGATTATCATCGCACAAAAAATTAGCTCTGTTGTGCATGCTGATAAAATTTTAGTGCTTGACCAAGGCCGCTTGATCGGTCAAGGCAAACACGCTGACTTGGTTGCATCAAACCCAGTTTATCGTGAAATTTACGAGACGCAAAAAGGAAAGGAGGAGTAGGATGAAGACATTTGAATTCTTTTGGAACTATTTTAGAGTTTATAAGATATCTTTTGTCGTTGTTATTGCTATGATTATCATTGCAACGATTGCACAAGCTCTCTTTCCAGTATTTGCAGGTCAAACAGTCACAGAGCTGGCTAATTTGGTTATAGCCTATCAAAATGGAAATCCAGATATGGTTTGGCAAAGTCTATTGGGACTCCTAATTAATCTTGCCTATATTTTGATTGTTTTAGTGGTTTCTAGTCTTATCTATATGGTTTTGATGAGCCGTATTATTGCCGAATCGACAAATGAGATGCGTAAGGGACTTTTTGGCAAGCTTTCTCGCTTGACTGTTTCCTTCTTTGACCGCCATCAAGATGGTGATATCCTGTCACGTTTTACCAGTGATTTGGATAACATCCTACAGGCTTTCAACGAAAGTCTGGTGTCTGTTATGACCAATATTGCCCTTTATATTGGTTTGTTGATTGTCATGTTCGCAAAAAATGTGACCTTGGCTTTGATTACGATTGCTAGCACTCCGATAGCTGTCATCATGTTGATTATCATTTTGAAATTGGCAAGAAAATATACCAATCTCCAGCAAAAAGAGGTTGGGAAGCTCAATGCATATATGGATGAGAGTATCTCTGGACAAAAAGCCGTTATTGTTCAAGGCATTCAAGAAGATGTGATCGCAGGTTTTGTTGAGCAAAACGAGCGTGTCCGTAAAGCAACTTTTAAGGGCAGAATGTTTTCAGGAATTCTCTTTCCTGTCATGAACGGAATGAGCTTGGTCAACACAGCTATTGTTATTTTTATAGGTTCAGCTGTCTTACTGAATGATAAGAACATCGAGACAGCAACTGCTCTGGGTTTGATTGTCATGTTTACTCAGTTTTCTCAGCAATATTACCAACCCATTATCCAATTGGCAGCGAGTTGGGGAAGTTTGCAACTAGCCTTTACAGGTGCAGAACGTATCCAAGAAATGTTTGATGCAGAAGAAGAAATTCGTCCTCAAGATGCTCCAGTCTTTAATGAATTAAAAGAGGGTGTAGAGATTCGCAAGGTAGACTTTTCATACCTGCCAGGGAAACCGATTCTAAAAGATGTTAGCATTTCAGCGCCAAAAGGGAAAATGATTGCGGTTGTTGGTCCAACAGGGTCAGGAAAAACAACCATCATGAACTTAATCAATCGTTTTTATGATGTGGATGCAGGAAGTATCAGCTTTGATGGCAGAGATATCCGAGAATTTGATTTGGATAGTTTGCGAAGCAAGGTGGGAATTGTTCTACAGGATTCTGTTTTGTTTAGCGGAACTATTCGTGACAATATTCGATTCGGTGTACCGGACGCTAGTCAGGAAATGGTCGAAGCAGCAGCTAAGGCTACACACATCCATGACTATATCGAAAGCCTGCCAGATAAGTATGATACTTTGATTAATGATGACCAGAGCGTCTTCTCAACTGGCCAAAAACAGTTGATTTCCATCGCCCGTACCTTGATGACAGATCCGCAGGTCTTAATTTTGGATGAGGCAACATCAAACGTGGATACTGTAACAGAGAGCAAGATTCAAAATGCCATGGAGGCAATTGTAGCAGGAAGAACTAGTTTTGTGATTGCCCATCGCTTGAAAACTATTCTCAATGCAGATCAGATTATCGTTCTTAAGGATGGTCAAGTTATCGAACAAGGAAATCATCACGAATTACTCAAGCTTGGAGGCTTTTACTCCGAACTGTACCATAATCAATTTGTCTTTGAATAATACTCTTCGAAAATCTCTTCAAACCACGTCAGCGTCCCCTTTCCGTAGGTATATGTAACTAACTTCGTCAGTCTTATCTACAACCTCAAAGCAGTGCTTTTGAGCTGACTTCGTCAGTTCTATCCACAACCTCAAAACTGTGTTTTTGAGCAACCTGCGGCTAGCTTCCTAGTTTGCTCTTTTGATTTTTCATTGAGTATAAGCAAAAAGTTGTCCTAATTTTTGGGCAACTTTTTTTCTGATAAAAAAATTTTATCACGGACTTAAAAAAATACATATTAGACAGGAGTGGGCAAGGATGATAAGATAAGATTATCAATGGAAAAGGAAAGGAAATCAGTGATGGCAAGAACAGTTGTTGGAGTTGCAGCAAATCTCTGTCCTGTGGACGCAGAAGGAAAAAAATATTCATTCATCAGTCTCTTGTAAATTTGCTGAGAGTATTCGTCAGGTTGGCGGACTTCCTTTGGTCATCCCAGTTGGTGATGAGTCAGTTGTTCACGACTATGTAGAAATGATTGACAAGCTTTATCTTGACTGGAGGGCAAAATGTCCATCCTCAGTTTTATGGTGAGGAAAAAAACAATTGATAGCGACGACTATAACCTAACTCGTGACGAGTTTGAGCTAGCTCTTCTACAAGAAGCCTTGCGTCAAAACAAGCCAATCTTAGCCATTTGCCGTGGCGTTCAGCTTGTCAACGTTGCCTTTTGGTGGAACGCTCAATCAGGATATTGAAGGTCATTGGCAAGGTCTACCTTTTGGGACTTCACATTCTATTGAGACAGTGGATGGCAGTGTAGTGTCTAAATTATTTGGTAAAGAAAGTCAGGTTAATTCAGTGCATCGTCAGAGCATTAAAGATCTGGCACCCAATTTCCGTGTGACGGCTGTGGATCCACGTGATCAAACTGTTGAAGCAATCGAATCTATCGACGAACACCGTATTATTGGTCTCCAGTGGCATCCAGAATTCTTGGTCAATGAAGAAGATGGCAACTTAGAATTATTTGAGTATTTATTGAATGAATTATAACGACTAGAAATTTAGTCGTTTTTTTATTCATTGTTTACGAATATTTATAGAATTGTATTTTTACGCAAACGTTTGAATTGTGATAAAAATTGGAAATTTTTAGTATAAAAACTTGAAAAAATTGTTAGTAAGCGTTATGATAGAAAAGAAGAAATTTTGGAGGAATACTATGTCACATATTAAATTTGATTATTCAAAAGTATTAGACAAATTTGTTGCACCACATGAAGTGGAATACATGCAAGCACAAGTTACAGCAGCAGACGAATTGATCCGTAAAGGAACTGGTGCTGGTAGCGACTTCTTGGGTTGGTTGGACCTTCCTGAAAACTATGACCGCGAAGAATTTGACCGCATCTTGAAAGCAGCTGAACAAATCAAATCAGACAGCGATGTTTTGGTTGTTATCGGTATCGGTGGATCTTACCTTGGAGCGAAAGCTGCCATTGACTTCTTGAACCACCACTTTGCAAACTTACAAACCAAAGAAGAACGCAAAGCTCCACAAATCCTTTACGCAGGAAACTCAATCTCATCTACTTACCTTGCTGACTTGGTAGAGTATGTAGCTGACAAAGACTTCTCAGTAAACGTAATTTCTAAATCAGGTACAACAACTGAGCCAGCTATCGCTTTCCGTGTCTTCAAAGAACTTTTGGTTAAGAAATACGGTCAAGAAGAAGCCAACAAACGTATCTATGCAACAACTGACCGCCAAAAAGGTGCTGTTAAGGTTGAAGCAGACGCTAACGGTTGGGAAACATTTGTTGTTCCAGATGACATCGGTGGACGCTTCTCAGTATTGACAGCGGTTGGTTTGCTTCCGATCGCAGCATCAGGAGCTGATATCAAAGCCCTTATGGAAGGTGCTAACGCAGCTCGCAAAGACTACACTTCAGACAAAATCTCTGAAAACGAAGCTTACCAATACGCAGCAGTTCGTAACATCCTTTACCGTAAAGGCTATGCAACTGAAATCTTGGTAAACTACGAGCCATCACTTCAATACTTCTCAGAATGGTGGAAACAATTGGCTGGTGAGTCAGAAGGAAAGACCAAAAAGGTATTTACCCAACTTCAGCTAACTTCTCAACAGACTTGCACTCATTGGGTCAATTTATTCAAGAAGGAACTCGTATCATGTTTGAAACAGTTGTCCGTGTGGACAAACCACGTAAGAACGTGATCATCCCTACTTTGGAAGAAGATCTTGACGGACTTGGTTACCTTCAAGGAAAAGACGTTGACTTCGTTAATAAAAAAGCAACTGACGGTGTTCTTCTTGCCCACACTGACGGTGACGTGCCAAACATGTACGTGACTCTTCCTGAGCAAGATGCCTTCACTCTTGGTTACACAATCTACTTCTTCGAATTGGCTATCGCCCTTTCAGGTTACTTGAACGCTATCAACCCATTTGACCAACCAGGTGTTGAAGCTTACAAACGTAATATGTTTGCCCTTCTTGGAAAACCAGGATTTGAAGAATTGAGCAAAGAACTCAACGCTCGTCTATAATAGATTCAATAAAGAGTGGTTTTACCACTCTTTTTGCTATTTCTCGAAAAGAGAAATTGGACTCTGGCACGACTTGTGATATAATATAGAGAGCAAAAAGGCAGACGCCTAGAGACTTTATAGGAGAAGATATGTCAAAAGATATTCGTGTGCGTTATGCACCAAGTCCAACAGGACTACTACACATCGGAAATGCCCGTACAGCATTGTTTAACTACTTGTATGCGCGCCATCATGGTGGAACTTTTATCATCCGTATTGAAGACACAGACCGCAAACGTCATGTCGAAGACGGAGAACGTTCACAGCTTGAAAACCTTCGTTGGTTGGGCATGGATTGGGATGAAAGTCCAGAGACTCATGAAAACTACCGCCAATCAGAGCGTTTGGAACTCTATCAAAAATATATCGACCAATTGCTTGCTGAAGGGAAAGCCTACAAATCTTACGTCACTGAAGAAGAGTTGGCAGCTGAACGTGAACGCCAAGAAGCAGCCAGTGAAACACCTCGCTACATCAATGAATACCTTGGCATGAGCCAAGAAGAAAAAGCAGCTTATATCGCGGAACGTGAAGCAGCAGGAATCATCCCAACGGTTCGTTTGGCTGTTAATGAATCTGGTATCTACAAATGGCATGATATGGTTAAAGGCGATATCGAATTTGAAGGTGGCAATATTGGTGGTGACTGGGTTATCCAAAAGAAAGATGGCTACCCAACTTACAACTTTGCCGTTGTAATTGATGACCACGATATGCAAATCTCTCACGTTATTCGTGGAGACGACCACATTGCTAACACACCAAAACAGCTTATGGTTTATGAAGCACTCGGATGGGAAGCGCCAGAATTTGGTCATATGACCTTGATTATCAACTCTGAAACTGGTAAGAAGTTGTCTAAACGTGATACCAATACTCTTCAGTTCATCGAAGACTATCGTAAGAAAGGTTACCTTCCAGAAGCAGTCTTTAACTTTATCGCCCTTCTTGGTTGGAATCCTGGTGGAGAAGATGAAATCTTCTCTCGCCAAGAACTCATTAAGCTCTTTGATGAAAACCGCCTCAGCAAGTCTCCAGCAGCCTTCGACCAGAAGAAAATGGACTGGATGAGCAATGAGTACATTAAGAATGCGGATCTTGAGACTATCTTTGAAATGGCAAAACCATTCCTTGAAGAAGCAGGACGTTTGACAGACAAGGCTGAGAAATTGGTGGAACTCTACAAACCACAAATGAAATCAGTGGATGAAATCGTTCCATTGACAGATCTCTTCTTCTCAGACTTCCCAGAATTGACAGAAGTAGAACGAGAAGTCATGGCTGGTGAAACAGTGCCAACGGTACTTGAAGCCTTCAAAGCAAACTTGAAGCTATGTCCGATGACGAGTTTGTGGTAGAAAATATCTTCCCACAAATCAAAGCAGTCCAAAAAGAAACAGGTATCAAAGGGAAGAATCTCTTCATGCCAATCCGTATCGCCGTTTCAGGTGAAATGCATGGTCCTGAATTGCCAGATACCATCTACTTGCTTGGACGTGAAAAATCAATTCAACACATTGAAAAAATGTTGGAAGAAATCGCAAAATAATCTTACGAAACTAAATTTCGTTCTAGATATTTGTAGTAGTAAAATCTGAGAGAATCACATGGTTCTCTCTTTTTTATGAACATAGTAAAATCTACTAAATGTATGAGAAAGGATACTTTTAGGAATCCCTTTAAAAAAAAGCAATTTTTATATATACTTATTTGAAAATGCAAAAGTTTTAGTGTATAATACTAAGTGACAGGGCAAGGGAAAGAAGTCAGTGATATGGTAAAATTCTTTACAAACAGACTCGAATTAGCCCAGACATCGTCTATGTTGTTTGTTGAGTCGACTTATTTTTTCTTTGCGTTTTGCTGGACACAGGAAGAAATTCATGAGTTCATGCAACTATCATCCATAACGATGCCTTCGTTTTCGATTCGAAGTTTATATGCGAGACTTTAGATTTAGATGTATGTCTTACTAGAGGTGCATATTTTTCTCTTTCTTCTCCCAAAAATAGAAAGAAATCGACCTTGCTCTGTTTACCTTGCGTTAAGCAAGGTTTTTTTGTGGAATAGTACTGGGCGATTTACGATTTTTCTATCAAGTGGTATAATATTAACTATCCTGATGAATTGAGGAACTCAAATGAAAGAATTTAACAAATCAATCAAATTGGAGCATGTGGCTTATGATATTCGTGGACCAGTTCTTGAGGAAGCTATGCGTATGCGAGCAAATGGAGAAAAAATCCTCCGTTTGAATACAGGAAACCCAGCTGAGTTTGGCTTTACAGCACCAGATGAGGTCATCCATGATTTGATTATGAATGCGCGTGATAGTGAAGGTTATTCGGACTCAAAAGGGATTTTTTCAGCCCGCAAAGCAATCATGCAGTACTGCCAGCTCAAGAAATTCCCCAATGTTGGTATTGACGATATTTACCTTGGAAATGGGGTCAGTGAGCTGATTGTTATGTCCATGCAAGGTCTCTTGGACAATGGCGATGAGGTCTTGGTTCCTATGCCTGACTATCCGCTTTGGACTGCTGCAGTTAGCTTGGCTGGGGGAAATGCCGTTCACTACGTCTGTGATGAAGAAGCTGAATGGTATCCTGACTTAGATGATATCAAGTCTAAGATTAGTTCAAATACTAAGGCTATCGTTTTGATCAATCCCAATAACCCAACTGGAGCCCTCTATCCTAAGGAACTCTTGCTAGATATTATTGAGATTGCTCGTCAAAATGACTTGATCATCTTTGCGGATGAAATCTACGATCGTATGGTTATGGATGGGAATGTTCATACACCGGTAGCTAGTCTAGCACCAGATCTTTTCTGTGTCAGCATGAATGGTTTGTCTAAATCTCACCGTATCGCAGGATTCCGTGTAGGTTGGATGGTCTTGTCTGGACCTAAACATCATGTAAAAGGCTATATTGAAGGTCTCAACATGCTTTCAAACATGCGCCTCTGTTCTAACGTCCTTGCCCAGCAGGTGGTTCAGACTTCACTAGGTGGACACCAGTCGGTGGATGAACTTCTTCTTCCTGGCGGTCGCATTTATGAACAAAGAAACTTCATTTATAATGCCATTCAGGAAATCCCAGGATTGTCAGCGGTTAAACCTAAAGCGGGTCTTTATATCTTCCCTAAAATTGACCGCAATATGTATCGTATTGACGATGATGAACAATTTGTCCTTAATTTCTTGAAGCAAGAAAAGGTGCTTTTAGTTCATGGACGAGGATTTAACTGGAAAGAGCCAGATCACTTCCGTATCGTTTATCTGCCACGTGTAGATGAGTTAGCCCAAATCCAAGAAAAGATGACCCGTTTCTTGAAGCAGTATCGTAGATAAGAACGATCTAGGTTTCGAGTACAATCAGTAAATTTTATCTCAGAGAAATCAAATGTTTTGATGATTTTAACATTGTTTCTCTGAGTTTTTTCATGTTATTAAAAAATGTATTGATTATCTGCAATATCCTGAGAAGTTTGAATTTGTTGATTTAGATAATGAAGTATCTGCGATTGAACTTCTTTAATGTTGTGCATATAAATAAAAATGAAGCAAGAGTGTAAAATTGAATGGGATAGGGTAGACGAATAAAAATGTTAACTACGAAAAAGATTATTGCAGAATTTGATAAAAGTTCTAATGATATTAAATTCCTTGAATTTAACAAAAAAACTAACGGATAGTATAGAAAGACCACAAGAACTGAAGTTTATCTTAGAACATTTTTCTTATGTAACTGTGAATGGTTATTTAAAAATCTTGGGGAATGATTCAGAGAATGGATTCAGCTACTGTAATGAATTGTTTTCAAAATGTTATAACTCGAGTCGTTGTTTGATAGCTTATGATATCTTGGGTGGTCTATTTGCAATAAATATTGAAAAATTTAATGCAATAGAATATTTCGCTCCCGATACATTAGAATGGGAGGATTTGGAGATAGATTATAAGGACTTTTTATTTTGGGTGACGACAAATCAGTTAGACACATTTTATCAAGAACTGATAGTACCAGATTTGTTCACATTAGATTTATCGCTTGAATCAAATGAAGTTGTTTTGACCTATCCTTTTATTTGGTCAATGGAGTACACTCCATCAGGTGCAGCTAGAAAAATAGTCCCTTTTAAAGAATTGTTAGAAATGAATGCTGATTTTTATAGACAGTTAAGGATGTGATAAATAAAGGGTACAATGCATGAAAAAGATATTTGAAATTGGTACATACAGTAAAATAGTATTAAATGGGAAATAATCATTAATGTAAACTGTTATTATTAAAAGGCTTCCAAAAGAAAAAAAGCTTTTTTTGTATAAATGTGTATTACGAATGTGTGACTGATAGACAAACATTAAAAATATATGATAAACAAAAAAATAGAAAAAAATTAAAAAAAGAGAATCCTTATATCAGTAATTTCATCAGTGGGCCTCACATATTGCTTGACAAAAGAAAAAAAGGCAAATAGTGTAGATAACAAATCTCACAATGAAATAAGGTCGGGCAAAAAGTCTTTAAAATAAAAAGAAAAAGCATATTATTAGATGTTTTAAAAACCTTGATTTAACGCGATTATTGAATTTTTAAAAATTTCGATGTATTGCAATAAAAATTAACCAAAAAAACTACATTCTTTGTGAAATAAATTAGATGTTCGGATATAGAGAAACGCTCTAGACACAATATGACTAGAGCGTTTTTATCTTGTTTTGAAATTACATATCAATTTTATCAACTTGTCATTTATTTGATCAATGTACATTTGGCAGAAAAAAAGAATACAGGACGAACAAATTCCTGTACTCTTAAAATAACTTAGAATAGAAATGATAATGCTGCGACTGCTGCTATTATAGTGCAAATTATTTTTCCAATTTTTGCATGTTGTTTGAACAATTTATCAGAGAAAAGACTCAAAATAAGAGCAATCCAAAACACGGTAGTTCTTAAAATAAAAATAGTCATGGTCCATACTCCTTTCGTTATTTTACCAAGCCAATAATTAAGTTGAATCGTAGTTATTTAATCTGCAAATATGTACATCTGCCCTGGGGGAAAAGTTTGCTTTTTGATCATCAATCGGTATTTCTATATTTATTATAGTACAAATACCTTTATTAAACAACTATATATAATTATTTATTTGTACACCTTTGACAAGGACAGATGCTTACTTCGGACTTGCTACCTTTTCTATCCTCTTCTTTTTTGAGAGCGCTTGAAATATGTTATAATAGTTCTAGATTATTTTTTTTGGAGGCAAACCGTGGGAAATTTTATTGAGCTAGTCTTTCATCGTTTCTTTTTAGGGATGATTGCAACGGCTTATTTTTGGTTATTGACACTAGCAGGAGGTGTGTTTTTTGGTATAGCACCAGCTAGTGCGACTATCATGAGTTTATTTGCAGAACATGGTTATTCATACCGTGCCTATGGTTTTAAAGAGGCTTGGACTCTTTACAAGAGTAATTTTATTAAAAGCAATCTCAGTTTCTACACCTTTATGGGACTTGACTTGATCTTGATTTATGGTTTGTATCTCATGATCCAATTGCCGCATCAGACCATTATCCATTTGGCAGCAACATTTTTAAATATCTTTTTGGTGGCCTTGGTATTTTTGGCTTATACAGTTTCTCTAAAATTGCAAGTTTATTTTGACTTATCCTATCAAAATACCTTAAAGCTTGCCTTTATCGGAATTTTTATGAGCCTATCAGCAGTGGCTAAAGTTCTTCTTGGTAGCGTCTTGTTAGCCATTATTGGGTTTTATATGCCTGCCCTCATTATTTTTGTAGGGATTGGTATGTGGCATTTCTTTATTAGTGATTTATTGGAGCCTGTTTATGAAAGCATTCATGAAAAATTGGCGTCCAAATAGAATGAAACAATTTTGGCTTCATTCACTCCTTCGAACCTATACTTGGGTGATGATTGTCATCATTGCTAGTTTTGCCCTGTTGATTTCCTATGTAAACTGGGATAGTCGAGAAAAAGAAGCAAGACAGGTTTCCCAGCGGGTTTTGACTCGGACAGTGAGTGAGGTTGAGTATTACTATCGAGAATCAGCGCGTTCAGCCCAAAGTTTAGTAGATAATCAAGCGCGAATCGAGGGAATCTATAAGTATTTTAGCCTCAGTACACCAGATTATTTCTATTGGCAACTGGAGCGTAAAGCATCGCCCTATATATCTGTATCCATTTATGAAAATATCGATGACCTTTATGTGCGCAATGATTTTGTAACGGGTGTAGCCATTGTCTTGCAAGACTCGACAGAAGTTTATGTTTCGAAGAGGGACAATCGTAGTGGTTACAAGGTTTCTGCAGATGCCTTTAAGCCAGATGCCAATAGTTTCGCCATTCCCGTATCCGATCCTGTGTCTGACCAAGCTCTTGGTGTTATTTATGTCTCCGTATCTTCCGATGTTTTTTATAAGGCTATTGACAATACCAGAGGAAGTATCCCAATTGCTGTGAGCATCACCTCTCCTTTTGAAACGGATATGTTTCACCTAGGTGAAAAACGTGATCGAGAGGAATGGTTGCAAGATGAGACTGCTCATGGATATCAGGTGCAGGTTGCAGTTCCGAGGGATTATGTCCTTAGTGGGAGTATCTTTAGTTCTGTCTTTATTCTTGCTTTGAGTCTCCTCTTTATCGTTATTTTATATGTAACTCTGAAAAAAACATTTTCGAAGTATCAAACCCAAGTTGTTGACCTAGTGGAAACAATCCATGATATTGCGCAGGGGGAACAAGGCAAAAGAATTGATCTTAAGAAGAAAGATCAGGAATTACTTTTAATCGCTGAAACGACAAATGACATGTTGGACCGACTGGAGAGAAATATCCACGATATTTACCAGCTGGAGCTGAGCCAAAAAGATGCAAATATGCGCGCCCTACAAGCTCAGATAAATCCACATTTTATGTATAATACTCTGGAGTTTCTACGGATGTACGCGGTCATGGAAAACCAAAATGAACTAGCGGATATTATCTACGAATTCAGTAGTCTCCTGCGTAACAACATCTCTGACGAACGAGAAACAACATTAAAGCAAGAAGTGGAATTTTGTCGGAAGTACAGTTATCTCTGTATGGTGCGTTATCCAAAATCCATTGCTTACGGATTTAAAATTGACCCTGGATTGGAAGAAATGCGCATTCCAAAATTCACCCTCCAACCCTTGGTGGAAAATTATTTTGCCCACGGAGTTGATCATCGACGTACAGATAATGTGATTAGTATCAAGGCCTTGAAAAAAGAAGGATATGTCGAAATCTTGGTAACCGATAATGGGCGTGGAATTCCTGCTGATAAGCTAACAGAGATCCAGGACAAATTAGCTCAGAGAACCTTTGAACATACGGTGGATTATAGTGGGAAACGCCAGTCCATTGGGATTGTCAATGTGCATGAGCGCTTTGTACTCTACTTTGGCGACCGCTATGATATCAATGTAGAATCAGTTAAACAAGAAGGTGTTCGCTATCGAATCACCATTCAAAATGAAGAGAAAGGATAAAGATGTATAAAGTACTTTTAGTTGACGATGAGTACATGATTACAGAAGGGCTCAAACGTTTGATTCCTTTTGACAAGTGGGATATGGAAGTCGTTGCAACAGCCAATCATGCTGACGACGCTCTGGACTACGTTCGAGAACATCCCGTAGATATTGTCATTTCTGATGTCAATATGCCTGACAAGACAGGGCTTGAGATGATTGGGGAGATGAAGGAGTTGTTGCCAAATGCTTACTATATCCTCCTTTCAGGCTACCAAGAATTTGACTATGTCAAAAAAGCCATGAATCTCAATGTCGTTGATTATCTGGTCAAACCAGTCGATAAGGTTGAGCTTGAACGCTTGCTTGAAAAGATTGCCAGTCAGCTTGGTAAACAATCTCATGAGCCAGAAATATTGAGTCAGCAACTAGATGAAGAAGCATTCAAGGCTCATCTCAGCCAAAAAGAAAATTGGTGGATCGGACTTCCCAAGGAAAAACAAGGGAATTTTGTCATTCCTTACTACGTTCTGGGGCAAGATTGGCAAATTATTCTTGCAGATCAGGAATTTGAGGGCTTGTTGGTCATGCCTTTTGAGGCACCTTATCAAGCCAACTTTGAAAAATGGAAGCGTGATGTTGAAAAGACTCTCTTTTATGGTTCGGTCAATTTAGATCAGTCTGAAAGTCTCTTTTCTTACTACGAACCTATCTATCGGGTGATTATTCAAGGAAATCTCCAGCAAATTATTGATGAATTGACCTTGCTTGAGAAGATCGTCCTTGAAAACACACCGAGGGTTTCCATTACCAAGCAGCTCTTTACCCAGTTTGTCATGGATGTTTTCCATCTTTTTGAACATTTGAAAGCAGACGATATGACAGATATTGTCAAGAACATCCATGCCATTACAACTTTTGAGGACTTAGTCGCTTATACCAAGGAGACCTTGACTTCCTTTTTTGGTCAATACCGCATGAATGAAAATGTAGTCAGCGTACTTGAAGTTATTGGTAGAGACTACAAAAAAGAGCTTTCCCTCAAGGATATCAGCAAGGATCTCTTTATCAATTCCGTTTATTTGGGTCAGCTAATCAAGAAGGAAACCAATTCCACCTTTGCGTAGCTTCTCAATAAGCAACGCATCAAGGCTGCCCAGCAACTCTTGCTATCTACAAATGATAGTATTGAGGATATTTGCTATACGGTTGGATACAGTAATGTAGGTTATTTCTATAAGGTTTCGAAAACTGTGTGGGAAGTCTCCTAAAGCCTACCGTAAACAGGTGGAAACGAACTTGTAACAGTTGTTCTCCTTCGTAAAATATGCTATAATAATTAAAAAATTATGAGGAGGTTACTTTTATGAAAAAGAAACCAATCTATCTTTGGGTATTGCTGATTTTATCAGCCTTACTCTCAGCAATGTCACTATTTGGAATCATATCTCCAGTACCTACTGCGGAGGGTATGAGCAATTTAGAAACATCAGCATCAGGTGTTAATGCTACTTATGCTAAGGAGCTCGTTGCTTACACCATTAAGGTATCGGAGCATGGTCATTCTGTCTTCAGCATTCTCTTGGTTGTCTTATCTGTTATTCTAGTTGTTGTGGCTTTGGTTTTCCTTATTCGTAAAAACATCCAATTGGCTAACTACACTTATCTTGCTTATGTCTTCGTTGCCATCGTTGGTTCTATCTACAACTTTATCGGCGTTCAGGATGCGGTTTCACTTTTTACAGACCCTAACATCCGTATGGGAGCGGAGCTTGGTGCCAAAGGTTCTGCTATTTTGGGGATCGTACTCAATGTTATCTTCCTAGCAATCGTCTTCTATAAGATGTGGCGTCAGCAAAAAGAATTAACAGAAGCTCAAGAAGAGGAAGAAATTGCCTAAGAGTTGACAAAGCATAACTATCAAGATACAATCTTGGTAGTTATTTTTTATGATTCAAAAAGGAGGAGAAAATGAAAAAAATTTCCTTAGTCTATATCAGTCTGAGCGGAAATACGGAGAGTTTCGTAACACGATTGAAGGCTTACCTATTAGAACAGTATGGGAACATTGAAGTGGAAAAGATCCATATTAAAGATTTGGTCAAGGAGGGGGAAAATTTCTTTGAGATGTCCAATCCATATGTGGCTTTCCTACCGACTTATCTAGAAGGTGGCAATGGTGTTGATAACGGAGATGTGGAGATTTTGACCACTCCAGTAGGGGATTTTATCGCCTATGGTGACAATGCCAGCAAGTGTTTTGGTGTTGTAGGATCCGGTAATCGTAACTTTAACAATCAATACTGTTTGACGGCTAAACAATACAGCCAACGCTTTGGTTTCCCTGTTCTAGCTGACTTTGAGATGCGTGGAATGCTGGGAGATATTAAAAAGGTTGCAGGGATTATTGCGGACTTGTATGAGTTAGATAGTTAAGAAGTGTGAGGAGTCAATATGCAAAATATGGGAGAGATTTTTAAAGAGTTACGAAAGAGTCGGAATATATCCTTACAAGAGGCGACGGGAGGAGAGTTTACTTATTCCATGTTGAGCAAATTTGAACGAGGGGAGGCTGATTTATCATCTGTGAAATTAATTACTGCTTTAGATCATATTCATTCTGATTTGAATGAATTTATGTATTTGGTACGTGGTTTTGCTCAGAAAAAGAATTTGACTTTTACAGAAAATCTTTGGAACACATATGAAAAAGAAGGTCTTGCTTCTCTTCAAGCATTGTACGAAAGGACATCTAAAAAGTATGCCTCAAGTGCTGAAAAAAGCTATCTTTTACAAATGATTCGTATCAAAAGTGTTCTGGTATTTTTTGATTTAGAAGCAACAGCAACTGATGAAGAGTTGGATTTTCTTTATGACTATTTTTTTACTATTGATATTTGGGGAAATTACGAATTAGAACTATTTTCAACCATTTCTACCTTGTTTCCTCTTCCGCTCTATTTTAAATATGCTAGGGAGATGCTACAAAAAACAGATTTATTAGGTTCTTTACCGGATAATAAAGTTAGTATTGATACGATTTTAATTAATGGACTATTTAAAGCAGTAGAGGAAAAAGATAAGTTAAAGGCAGATTATTTCATCTTTCAGATTGAAAAGCGAGATTTACCAGAGCAAGAAGCCTATCTTAAAATTATTTATATGATTGCCAAAGGTTATTACGATACTATTTTTTTACATTATCGGATAAAGGGGGTGTAAGAATTAAGAGAGGTATTGAGATTTTGAAGGATTTAGAATACGTAGATGGTGCGACATACTATGAAAACTACTTTTTAAATCAATTTTCATGCAAGGAGTTGTAATATATTCTTATGGTGTTAGCTGACAAAAAATAAATTCGATTCTTAATGTTGCATATTTAATAGTTTCTAGAATATAATTTATCTATTTTTGAAGAAAAATATATTACAAAAAAAGTGGGGACTCCCGCTTTTTTTGTTATACTTGATTCATAAAATAAAGGAGGTAACAGAAATGACAAAATTTGCAATGATTGCATCAACACATGCAGAACCAGTCAAAGAATTTGTAGCAACATACAAGTGCACAGTTCATAAAGGATAATGAACTAAGGTATAGATTGGTAGTGTTTTATAAGGAGTATGGACTTGTATATCATACTCCTTTATCTATTTGTAAAAAGGTGAACTATGGATAGAACGGATTTTTACATATTGTAATGAAAAATTTATATGAATTGGAAGAGTTTGGTTTTAAAAATTCATATTTCTGCCACTATAAATAATTATAAACAAGTATTTGATGTAGTTAGTGAGTTGTTAGAGCAAGAAGGAGCTATGTACAAGTATTTGTCTGACTTTAATAAAATTTATAAAAAAATTTTTTTCTGAAACTGAATCATTGGCGGAATCAGGGAAGTTTATAACAATTTATCCAAGGAATAGAGAGAATTGTATAAAGTTACTTGAAAAGATTTATCAAAAAAATTACCTTGTAATTTACAAGGCATTTATATACTAAGCGATAGAAACTATAAAAAAATTCTAATAATATTTTCTACAGATTTGGATGCAACATAGTTAATGAAAATAATTTAATTGATGGTTTTCCAACTATGTATGGACCAGATGGTGAAATTTGGCAAGATTATCAAAAAAAGTCTATTTTTGATTTACCTAAATGGATTGAAGATATTCAAGAGCCTCAGAGATTTATAGATACGTATATGTCTGATAATTATGAAATAAATTCTATTCTAAAAAGTAGCAATGGTGGTAATATTTATTTGGCTAATCAAAAAGGAATCTACTGAGAGAGTCATTATAAAGGAATGTCGAAACCATATATTGTCCCATGAGAATATAGAAAGAAGAAAAATTAAGAGAAAAAGAGTGGATTATATCTAGTAAATTTATTAAATACAGTCCTAAGCCATTGGAAAAAAATTAATGAGTGGACAAATGGATATTTTTATATATGAATTCATAGATGGAGTTGCATTAAAAGATTTTTGTAGATGATTATAATTTATATTCCTACTCTAAAAACGACATCACTAAAAAAATTATTTTTAAATTTCTTACTCTTTTTAAAAAAATTTTTCGAAAAAAACTAATAGAATTAGTCGGATACTTTTCATCAAGAAAATATTGTTTTGAATGATATTCATCCAGACAATATTATAATTACAAATATGTTGGAACTATACTTTGTTGACTTAGAAAATTCTTATTTATCAAATGAGAGTCCATTAGTAGGAATCTACAACGATATCTGTCTAGAAAAAAATGGAATTATATAGAAGGTAAAAAGCAGATTGTTATAAAATCGCAAATTTGATATTATTTTTTTACTAGGTAGATTACAGTTAAAAAGGAGAAAGAGACTCTAAAATTGATAACATCAAAGAATTACTGCTTCAAAAAGGTATTGATACTAATATAGATATTCTGATAAAATATTTATTCAGTGATGAACCAGATATATTTACTTCTAAAAAAATATTTTTCAAATATATATGTTAGAAAAAAATAAAGAAAAATTGATGCTTGGATAAATACTGAATTATTGCCACTAAGCAATCAAGAATTTTTTTAATCTATTAGAATCAAGAGTAATCTTCTCTGTAACTACAAATACAACATCTGCTGAAATATTAACCTTATTTAATAACTTTCGTGATTTTTGGATTAGAAGGTTTATCTGGTTTTTTTAATTTTTCTTACATAATATTTCTTTTGATAAAAATTATAAACAAAGGTGTTGAGATTGTACTATCAAATACGTTAGATATAGACGGTAAAAAATTTTTAAAAAATTCTTCAACAACGGCCTCTCCGTATTTATTGGATGGAACATCGGGTATTATTCGAATGTTACTATACATCGATCCATTTGAGTACAAGGATATTATTTTTGGATTTGAGTTCGAGCTTGTTGGTTGAATATGCTCAGTTTTCTGGATATTGGGGAGGGATGATTGGCCTTGCAGATACTTTTATTAGCAGTTTGTAAATATTTTTCCTAATGATGATTTTTATTTTTAATAGCAAAAGAACTACTAATAAGTGGGTTTATTCTGCAAAGGGTTGCGCTCCGAAATTTAGAAGAATCTCCTCAAATCATAAATATGTATAAAATTTTAAACTATAGGAGCGATCTGTTATGAGACTATTTTTAAAACATCATCTATTTAGAATACTTACTTTATCAAGGTTTTTAAGTTCAAGTGGAGCATATATTTATAATTTGGTGTTTGTCGTCTATGCTGCTAGTTTGCCATTTAAAAGTCTAGCTGTATTTGTGGCAAATATGATTACGATTTTGCCATTCTTATTTACTTTTTATGTGGGAATTAAGGCTGATCAGACTCAAAATAAAGCAAGGATGATTATTTGGGTTGGATGCTTGCAAAGTATTTTATTTCTCTTGATTGCGATAGTAATTCGTGATTCTAATTTTTTTACTTTTGCCTTTATTTGTTTAATGAATATATGTTCAGATGTCTTATCAGATTATACAGCGGGATTACGTATGCCGATTATTCAGTATAATATTTCAGAAGATAAACTCTATGAAGCCTACTCCTTTACTCAATTTGTATCTTATTTATCAAATCTAGGAGGTCAAGCTCTGGGGGTATGGATACTCACTACAAGTCAACAAAATTTTTCTTTAGTTGCAATTGTGAACTCAGGTTTCTTTCTGTTGTCTTCTCTGATTTTGTTAAAAAATAGAAAAGAACTGACACATTTGTCTATAACTGTGGAGACTCAACCAATTAATTTAGTTCAACAAATGAAAACAATCTATGCAGATATGGACTATGTGTTTAGAAAAAAGGAAAGTAAATCCTTATTCAAAATTGTACTTGTTATTCTAATTATGAACACTTTAGGTGGTGCTATTGGCGGTATTTATCATTTTTATTTATTAGACCATGCTATCTATCATCTCAGTTATGCCCAAGCTCTTTTTTTGATTGAAGGTGTCAGCTTAGGGGGAGCTATTATTGGCAGTTTAACTCCTAATGATTATTTTGGGAAATTATCTTTCTCAAATTTGTTATCCCTTAATGCTCTCCTATTTGTATTGCTTGCTGTTGCAAATATTTTAGATTTTCCTCCTCTGGTCGGTATTATTTGCTTAGCCTTTGTTATGTATTTTATGTCGAAATCAATGCCTAAATTAGATACTCTGTTACTGTCTAATTTGAGTTCAGACGTATTAGCTAGAAGTAATAATTTCTTGAGTATGATTTTTTCCTTGACATTGCCTTTGGGAATGTCTCTATTTTCCTTTCTAGCTCTGCAAGATATCAGAATTTGCTGGTGGGTATTTGTAGCTGGTAGTGTGATAGGTCTGATTTTGTCATTGGAGACCAATCGAAATGAGTAAACTACAGAGATCATTTTTAAAGTATATAAGACGCAAACCAAGCTTCAAGGAAATTATGTTTTGCAGTGCCTTGCTACTCTTAGCCGCCGCTCTGTTGCAGTTCTCCAAGAAATTTCTTGATGCAAGTTTGTCAACTTACGGAACCATGGCATCACTAGGGATTGTTATACTGGTGGGAATTTTAGTTCTCAGGAAAAAATAGAAAAGGACTCGAGAAATACTATCTCGAATCCTTTTTTTATTTTCTGATGTCTTCAACAATTTCTTTTGAAATCATGATTCCCAAACGATATCCCTTATTGATGTAGTCGATGACATCGTTGATGTTTTCTGTTGTTTGAATTTTTTCCTTGATAGTAGCGCGAAAAGATTCATCCTTTAACAGCTGTTCTTGTAGAAGTATTTGTAGTTTTTCCTTTTCGTATTTGTTGATGAGAAAAAGAGCGACAAGACTGATGACAACTAAAATATAAGCATATTGGCTCATAAAGTCTCTCCCTAAGTGATAAAGAAATTAATAGCAAGAGAAAAGCGAAAAAGATTTTTCGCTTTTCAAGTAATGACAATATAGAAATTAGGCAAGTAATCGCTAATCTAAAATAGTAGATGTAATGCCCTCCGCCCCTAGTACCAAATAAAAGTCCGTAGAGGTTTAGGATTGGTTGCTTAAGTCGCTTTGCAATTAAATAACTTCAGAATTACGACATTCATTCAACCAAATCGATATTATTTGGTTAGGTTAATTAGTGAAGCGTTTAGGCAAATCGCCTCATTTACGACGTCGTGGTCCCTAAATCGATTATATTTAGGGGCCATGACTAGTGAAGCAGTTAGCTAGTCCGCATAAAAGCAGCTAGCGTCCAACAATTAGGAACTTTAGTTCCAATAACTTCAAGATTACGACGTTTTAGGACATAAATCGATCATATTTATGTCCTAAAACTAGTGAAGTGCCTAGCCAAAGTCCGAATAGGATTTGGCGTTAGTTACTTAGACCGCTTTACAATAAAGTGATTAAAAGCCTACGACATGAGCCTAACCAAATCGATATTATTTGGTTAGGTGAATTAGTGAAGCGTTTAGGCAAGTCGCCTCATTTACGACGTCGTGGTCCCTAAATCGATTATATTTAGGGACCATGACTAGTGAAGCAGTTAGCTCGTCCGCATAAAAGCGGCTAGCGTCTAACAATTAGGAACTTTAGTTCCAATTGTTAGTACTGAATCACATCTTCTCCGGTGCCTCCACACCCAGTAGACGAAGTGCTTCTTTGAGGACAACTGCAGTTGCATAGCTGAGAGCTAGACGACTGTCGCGTTCTGGACTTTCATCCAAGATGCGAGTGTGAGCGTAATATTTGTTAAAGGCTTGCGCTAAGCTAATTGCAAATTTAGCAATGATAGAAGGTTCAAAGTTATCCGCCGCACGGTTGATAATACGTGGGAAGTCTTGGATGAGTTTGATGATTTCCCAGCTTTCAGCATCATTCAAGCTATAGTTTCCAGCTGTTTCTGGTTTGAAATCCGCTTTGCGTAAGATAGATTGGATACGAGCATAGGCGTATTGAACATAAGGACCAGTCTCGCCTTCAAAGGATACCATAGCTTCAAGGTCGAAGTCGTATCCATTTGTACGGTCAGTTTTAAGGTCATAGAATTTAATGGCTCCAACTCCAACAGCATGAGCAACCTGGTCTTTATTTTCAAGTTCCGGATTTTTAGCTTCGATCTGCGCTTTGGCACGGCTGATGGCTTCTGCGACAGTAGGCTCTAGCAAGATAACATTCCCTTTACGAGTAGAGAGTTTCTTCCCTTCTTTTGTTACCAATCCAAAAGGAACATGGACAATATCTTGACTCCAATCGTAACCCATCTCTTGCAAGACAGCCTTAAGCTGTTTAAAGTGAGCAGATTGTTCTTGACCAACGACATAGATAGATTTGGCAAATTGATATTCGTTTTTACGGTAAAGGGCAGCGGCCAAGTCACGTGTGATGTAGAGAGTTGCACCATCAGATTTCTTGATGAGGGCAGGATGTTCAATTCCATATTTCTCAAGATTCACAACTTGGGCACCTTTTGACTCAACAAGAAGGCCTTTTTCAGAAAGAATGTCTACAACTGCATCCATTTTATCGTTGTAGAAGGCTTCTCCGTTGTAACTGTCAAATTCGACTTGCAATTCATTGTAAAGGCGGCTAAATTCCACCAAACTTTCATCACGGAACCATTGCCAAAGAGCGAGAGCTTCCTCGTTACCATTTTCCAGTTTGCGGAACCATTCGCGTGCTTCCTCATCCAAGCTAGGGTCATTTTCAGCTTCAGCGTTGATGCGAACGTAGAGTTTAAGAAGTTCATCAATCGGATGAGCTTTTACAGCTTCTTCGTCACCCCATTTTTTGTAGGCAACAATCAGCATTCCAAACTGTTTACCCCAGTCTCCCAAATGGTTGACCTTGACCGTTTGATAACCGATTTTTTGGAAAATATGTGACAAGCTATCTCCGATAACAGTTGAGCGCAGGTGACCAATAGAGAATGGTTTAGCAATATTAGGACTAGACATGTCGATAACAACATTTTCTTGTTTACCAATATTTGGTCAGCATAGTGTTCTTTTTCAGTGATAACAGCTTGTAATACCTGAGCAGAAATGGCATTTTTATCAAGGAAGAAGTTAACATAAGGTCCAGTAGCGACGACTTTTTCAAAGGCTTGGCTATTGATTTTTTCAGCGATATCTGCTGCAATCATTTGTGGAGCTTTTCTCTCAACTTTTGCTAGAGTAAAGGCAGGGAAGGCGATGTCTCCCATGTCAGAGTTTTTTGGTTGTTCTAGTAAATTTAAAATAGCCTCTTGATCCAGGCTGTCAATGATGCTAGCCAATTCGCTAGCGATCAATTGTTTTGTATTCATTATAAACTCCTTTGGACTTTTCTTCTATTTTATCACAATTTTGAGGAATGATAAGAATTTTTTTGAAATATTCGGTTTTTTTGGTATAATGTTCTTATTAAATAGTTGAAAATGTTATAAATATTCACTCGAGAGGATGTTATGAGAAAAAGAGAACGCCATCAGTTAATCAAACAAATGATCACTGAGGAAAAATTAGGAACTCAAAAAGAGATCCAGGATCGGTTGGAAGCACGCAATGTTTTTGTGACGCAAACGACCTTGTCGCGTGACCTTCGCGAACTGGGCTTGACCAAGGTTAAGAAAAATGATAAGGTCTACTACGTACTAGCAAATGAGACAGAGAAGATTGACCTGGTTGAGTTTTTATCCCATCATTTGGAAGGTGTAGCAAGAGCTGAGTTTACCTTAGTTTTGCACACTAAATTGGGTGAAGCCGCAGTTTTAGCCAATGTTGTCGATGCCAACAAGGATGAATGGATTTTAGGAACAGTTGCGGGTGCCAATACTCTCTTGGTCATCTGCCGAGATCAGCATGTCGCTAAACTCATGGAAGATCGTTTGTTAGATTTGATGAAGGATAGATAAGGTCTTGGGAATCTCTCTCAAGACTATTTTTAACAAGGAGAGAATGGATGACGACAGAAAAATTATCACCAGGCATGCAACAGTATGTGGATATCAAAAAACAATATCCAGATGCTTTTTTGCTCTTTCGTATGGGTGATTTTTATGAGTTATTTTACGAAGATGCAGTCAATGCTGCCCAGATACTAGAAATTTCGCTAACCAGTCGTAATAAAAATGCTGACAATCCTATTCCCATGGCTGGAGTTCCCTATCACTCTGCCCAACAGTATATCGATGTTTTAGTGGAGCGTGGTTACAAGGTTGCCATCGCTGAACAGATGGAGGATCCTAAGCAGGCTGTTGGTGTTGTGAAACGCGAGGTTGTGCAGGTGATTACACCTGGCACAGTCGTCGATAGTAGTAAACCAGATAGTCAAAACAACTTTTTAGTGGCCATCGACCGTGACGGTCAGCAATTTGGTTTGGCATACACGGATCTGGTGACGGGTGATTTTTATGTGACAGGCTTATTGGATTTTACCCTGGTCTGTGGTGAAATCCGGAACCTCAAGGCCAGAGAAGTCGTCATCGGCTATGCCTTAACTGAAGAGGAAGAACAGATTCTCAGCCGTCAAATGAATTTGGTACTTTCTTATGAGCAAGAATCATTTGAAGACATCCATCTGCTGGATCCACGCTTGGCACCTGTTGAACAGGCTGCCAGCAGTAAGCTTCTCCAGTATGTCCATCGGACTCAGATGAGAGAACTCAACCACTTGAAGCCAGTTGTTCGCTATGAAATTAAGGATTTTTTGCAGATGGATTATGCGACCAAGGCTAGTTTAGATCTAGTAGAAAATGCTCGTTCTGGCAAGAAACAAGGGAGTCTTTTCTGGTTGCTAGATGAAACTAAGACTGCCATGGGGATGCGGCTCCTACGCTCTTGGATCCACCGTCCCTTGATTGACAAGGACCGTATCCTTGAACGTCAGGAAGTTGTACAAGTCTTTCTGGATTATTTCTTTGAGCGTAGTGATTTGACAGAAAGCCTCAAGGGAGTCTACGATATTGAGCGCCTGGCCAGTCGAGTCTCTTTTGGGAAAAGCAATCCCAAGGACCTTTTGCAATTAGCGACTACTTTAGCCAGTGTTCCACGAATTCGAGCAATTTTAGAAGGAATGGAGCAACCAGCTCTTGCCTATCTGATTGAACAATTAGATCCTATTCCTGAGTTGGAAAATCTCATTAGTGCAGCCATTGCTCCAGAGGCACCTCATGTCATTACCGAAGGCGGTATTATTCGGACTGGCTTTGACGAGACCTTGGACAAGTATCGTCGGGTACTGAGAGAAGGGACCAGCTGGATTGCTGAGATTGAGGCCAAGGAACGCGAAAACTCTGGTATCAGCACGCTTAAGATTGACTACAATAAAAAGGATGGCTACTATTTCCATGTGACCAATTCTCAGCTTGGTAACGTACCAGCCCACTTTTTCCGTAAGGCTACGCTAAAAAACTCTGAACGTTTTGGGACAGAGGAGTTGGCTCGTATCGAGGGAGAAATGTTAGAGGCGCGTGAGAAATCAGCAAACTTAGAGTATGAAATTTTTATGCGGATCCGTGAGGAGGTTGGCAAGTATATCCAACGCCTGCAAGCCCTAGCCCAAGGAATCGCTACTGTCGATGTCTTGCAAGGTTTGGCAGTAGTAGCAGAAAATCAGCACTTGATTCGACCAGAGTTCGGAGAGGATTCACGAATTGACATCCAAAAGGGACGTCATGCTGTTGTTGAAAAGGTCATGGGAGCCCAAACCTATATTCCCAACAGCATCCAAATGGATGAAGATACTAGCATCCAACTGATTACAGGACTAACATGAGCGGGAAATCAACCTATATGCGCCAGCTAGCTATGACAGCAGTCATGGCACAGATGGGATCTTATGTTCCAGCTGAGAGTGCTAGTCTTCCTATTTTTGATGCTATCTTCACTCGTATTGGGGCAGCGGATGACTTGGTGTCAGGTCAGTCAACCTTTATGGTCGAGATGATGGAAGCTAATAATGCTATTGCACATGCGACTGAGAATTCTCTCATTCTCTTTGATGAGCTTGGACGCGGAACGGCAACTTATGATGGCATGGCCTTGGCCCAGGCAATTATCGAGTATATCCATGAACATATCGGAGCCAAGACTCTCTTTGCAACTCACTACCATGAATTGACTAGCTTAGAATCTAGCCTGGAACATCTGGTTAATGTCCACGTGGCTACGCTTGAGCAAAATGGACAGGTTACCTTCCTTCACAAGATCGAAGCAGGACCAGCAGACAAATCATACGGTATTCACGTAGCTAAGATTGCAGGATTACCGACAGATTTGCTAGTAAGGGCAGATGCAATATTAACTCAATTAGAGAATCAAGGTCAGGAAAGTCCTGCTCCAATGAAACAAACACATGCAGTTTCTGAACAAATTTCCCTATTTGACTCGGCGGAAGAAATCCTATCCTAGCAGAATTGGCTAAAGTAGATGTGTACAATATGACACCGATGCAAGCCATGAACCTCTTGTTAGAATGGAAACAAAAATTATAAGTCAAAACCCACTCAGTCCTGTGAGTGGGTTTCTGTTGTATTATTTCTTCTGAGCCAATAATTGGTTGATATGGGCAACCTTCTTTGATTCTCTTTTATAGAGAATCGCCCAGATGATGAGATAGACGATGGCAAACTCTGGGATGAGTTGAAGGATGAAAGTCCAGCGAAGTGGAAACCAACCTGCCAGAATTGCTAGAGGAACAAAACCTAATAGCATGAGGAAGAAGTGAGTGACAGTCGCACGAAGAAGGCTCCAGTCTTTGGCAAAGAGACGGCTACCAAAACTAAAGAGGACTCCGATAGCTGCCCAGATGAGTGCACAGTAGAGTAAAACTAGAGCACCGTGAATCTGATGACTGGTCATGAATTGACCAATAGCTGACTCTGGACTAAGTGGCGCATAGTTGCTTGGTGAATAGATAAAAGAAAAGATAATGGATAGGATGAGGCCGATGAGGATACCAGTTGTGGCATCGTGGAAAATTTGTTTTTTCATAGTTCTAATTTCTCCTTAATAGCTTTGAGGTAACGGCGAGATGAGTAGGTGAAACTGTCATTTTTTAGATAGATTTCAATCAAGCCGTTAGAGGTTAGTTTTAGATGACTAATAGCATCGATGTTGACAATTTCCGATTGGGAAATTTGGATAAAGGAAGCAGGTAGAATTTCACTTGCTTGGTAAAGACGAATGTCGAGCGCATAGGTTTGGCTATCCGTTTCAGCTAAGACTTTGCGATTTTCAATATATATACGTTGAATCTTACTAATCTGAATCAAGTAGACCTGGTCTTGGAATTTTCCTTTAAGAGTTTCGTTTTGATCCAGTGATTGAACAAAGTCTTGAACTTTTTGAATTCTAGGGGACAAAGATGGTGCTTCTATGATGATTTGTTCTTCTGCATATTGTTGATCAATGTCAAGTCTGACTTTCATATTTTCTCCTTTGTAAAGTTGTAATAGAGATCTCTTACTTACAAATCTATTAAACACCATTTTGTTGACAATTACAAGAAGCTTTGTCTATGTGGTCGGTTGAAGAGTCTATCTGGCAGGTGACCGTTTTCATAGAATTTTTAGAGTAAAGAAGTCAAAAAATAAGAAGAAATATATTGACAAAAATAGAAAAAACGTGGTACAATAATAGACGGTACTTTTTACTTTTGGTCTCTCAAGAGTGTACAGGGACGTGCTGACAAATGTTGCAAAAGTACACACAGATGATAGCTGTCACCAAGTGTATCATCACCAAAAATAAAAAAACACAGGAGAATGTAGATGCCTACAATTAACCAATTGGTTCGCAAACCGCGTAAATCAAAAGTAGAAAAATCTAAATCACCAGCTTTGAACGTTGGTTACAACAGTCATAAAAAAGTTCAAACAAACGTTTCTTCACCACAAAAACGTGGTGTTGCAACTCGTGTTGGAACAATGACACCTAAAAAACCTAACTCTGCCCTTCGTAAATTTGCTCGTGTACGTTTGAGCAACCTTATCGAAGTTACTGCCTACATCCCAGGTATCGGACACAACTTGCAAGAGCACAGTGTGGTGCTTCTTCGCGGTGGACGTGTAAAAGACCTTCCAGGGGTACGTTACCATATCGTCCGTGGTGCACTTGATACTGCAGGTGTTAACGATCGTAAACAAGGCCGTTCTAAATACGGTACTAAACGTCCGAAAAAAGCATAAGGAAAGGGGATAAAGAGAAATGAGTCGTAAAAATAGAGCTCCAAAACGTGACGTATTGCCAGATCCGCTTTACAATTCACAATTAGTTACTCGTCTTATCAACCGCGTTATGCTTGACGGTAAACGTGGTACAGCTGCTTCAATCGTTTACGGTGCTTTTGAACAAATCAAAGAAGTTACTGGTAACGATGCACTTGAAGTATTTGAAACAGCTATGGAAAACATCATGCCTGTACTTGAAGTACGTGCACGTCGTGTTGGTGGTTCTAACTACCAAGTCCCAGTTGAAGTTCGTCCAGAACGTCGTACAACACTTGGACTTCGTTGGTTGGTAACAATCGCTCGCCTTCGTGGTGAACACACAATGCAAGACCGTCTTGCAAAAGAAATCTTGGATGCTGCTAACAACACTGGTGCAGCTGTTAAGAAACGTGAAGACACTCACCGTATGGCTGAAGCTAACCGTGCCTTCGCACACTTCCGTTGGTAAAATCATGATGCTAGGAACGGCAAGGATGCAAAGTGAAAATAGGAAACTGACGCAGTATTCGACGAATACAAGGAAGTTTATCTTTTTCACACAGCATCCCGTTCCGGCTCAAATCGGCTAATTAACTTTAGCTCGAGTACAACTCAACTTACCATTCCGCAAGTTGAAGCCAACAATAACATGAAAACATTGAGAACGGGTAGGTCCTGCCTATCCGTTTTTATTAAATCGTGTTATAATAGAATAGAAATAAAAAATATAGGAGAAACAAACCTCATGGCACGCGAATTTTCACTTGAAAAAACTCGTAATATCGGTATCATGGCTCACGTCGATGCTGGTAAAACAACTACAACTGAGCGTATCCTTTACTACACTGGTAAAATCCACAAAATCGGTGAAACTCACGAAGGTGCGTCACAAATGGACTGGATGGAGCAAGAGCAAGAACGTGGTATCACTATCACATCTGCTGCGACAACAGCTCAATGGAACAACCACCGCGTAAACATCATCGACACACCAGGACACGTGGACTTCACAATCGAAGTACAACGTTCTCTTCGTGTATTGGACGGTGCGGTTACAGTTCTTGACTCACAATCAGGTGTTGAGCCTCAAACTGAAACAGTTTGGCGTCAAGCAACTGAGTACGGAGTTCCACGTATCGTATTTGCCAACAAAATGGATAAAATCGGTGCTGACTTCCTTTACTCAGTAAGCACACTTCACGATCGTCTTCAAGCAAATGCACACCCAATTCAATTGCCAATCGGTGCTGAAGATGACTTCCGTGGGATCATCGACTTGATCAAGATGAAAGCTGAAATCTATACTAACGACCTTGGTACAGATATCCTTGAAGAAGACATTCCAGCTGAATATCTTGACCAAGCTCAAGAGTACCGTGAAAAATTGATCGAAGCAGTTGCTGAAACTGATGAAGAATTGATGATGAAATACCTCGAAGGTGAAGAAATCACTAACGAAGAATTGAAAGCTGGTATCCGTAAAGCGACTATCAACGTTGAATTCTTCCCAGTATTGTGTGGTTCTGCCTTCAAGAACAAAGGTGTTCAATTGATGCTTGATGCGGTTATCGACTACCTTCCAAGCCCACTTGACATCCCAGCGATCAAAGGTATCAACCCAGATACAGATGAAGAAGAAACTCGTCCAGCATCTGATGAAGAGCCATTTGCAGCCCTTGCCTTCAAGATCATGACTGACCCATTCGTAGGTCGTTTGACATTCTTCCGTGTTTACTCAGGTGTTCTTCAATCAGGTTCTTACGTATTGAACACTTCTAAAGGTAAACGTGAACGTATCGGACGTATCCTTCAAATGCACGCTAACAGCCGTCAAGAAATCGACACTGTTTACTCAGGTGATATCGCTGCTGCCGTTGGTTTGAAAGACACTACAACTGGTGACTCATTGACAGATGAAAAAGCTAAAATCATCCTTGAGTCAATCAACGTTCCAGAACCAGTTATCCAATTGATGGTTGAGCCTAAATCTAAAGCAGACCAAGATAAGATGGGTATCGCCCTTCAAAAATTGGCTGAAGAAGATCCAACATTCCGCGTTGAAACTAACGTTGAAACTGGTGAAACAGTTATCTCTGGTATGGGTGAGCTTCACCTTGACGTCCTTGTTGACCGTATGCGTCGTGAGTTCAAAGTTGAAGCAAACGTAGGTGCTCCTCAAGTATCTTACCGTGAAACATTCCGCGCTTCTACTCAAGCACGTGGATTCTTCAAACGTCAGTCTGGTGGTAAAGGTCAATTCGGTGATGTATGGATTGAATTTACTCCAAACGAAGAAGGTAAAGGATTCGAATTCGAAAACGCAATCGTCGGTGGTGTGGTTCCTCGTGAATTTATCCCAGCGGTTGAAAAAGGTTTGGTAGAATCTATGGCTAACGGTGTTCTTGCTGGTTACCCAATGGTTGACGTTAAAGCTAAGCTTTACGATGGTTCATACCACGATGTCGACTCATCTGAAACTGCCTTCAAGATCGCTGCATCTCTTGCACTTAAAGAAGCTGCTAAGACTGCACAACCAGCTATCCTTGAACCAATGATGCTTGTAACAATCACTGTTCCAGAAGAAAACCTTGGTGATGTTATGGGTCACGTAACTGCTCGTCGTGGACGCGTAGATGGTATGGAAGCTCACGGTAACAGCCAAATCGTTCGTGCTTACGTTCCACTTGCTGAAATGTTCGGTTACGCAACTGTTCTTCGTTCTGCATCTCAAGGACGTGGTACTTTCATGATGGTATTCGATCACTACGAAGATGTACCTAAGTCAGTACAAGAAGAAATCATTAAGAAAAACAAAGGTGAAGAATAATTCACCGTCACTTTAAAAGAAGTCACTTTGTGGCTTCTTTTTCTGTTTGGTAGAAATAGGTAAAAGTGTCTCAAATATGGTAAAATAGAAGGAGTATATTGTGAGGAAAATGGATGTCAACCACTTTTGAAATTTTAATGAATCAGTTGGGAATACCCGCTGAAATGAGAAATCATGAGGCCTTCTCTCAGGCTGAAATAGAACAAGTTATTGTTCATAAAAGAAGCAAAGTTTGGGAGTTTCGTTTTGTTTTTGAAAATATCTTGCCTTTTGAACTTTTTCTAGAGTTGAAAAGGGGTTTGAAGGAAGAATTTTCAAAAACAGGAAATCAGGCTAGTTTTGAGATAAAAACGAGAAATCAGGAATTTTCTAGAGAACTTTTACAAGCCTACTATCGAGAGGCTTTTTCGGATGGTCCTTGCGCTAGTCAAGGTTTTCGTTCTATATATCAGAATTTTCAGATTCGTTTTGAAAATGATCAGTTAATTATTGAAGCCTCTGAGGCGGCAGATACAGAGCATTTTAGAAAAAATCATCTGCCAAATCTTAGCAAACAGCTGGAATTTTTTGGTTTTCCTAAACTTTCTTGCATCTTAGAAAAAAATGAAGAGCTGACAAGGGAAGAACAAGAAGCCTTTCAGACGGAAAATCAAATGATTATCCAAGTAGCCAATGAAGAAACTCTTCGAGCTATGGAACAGTTAGAACAGATGGCCCCGCCTCCTCCAGTTGAGGACAAACCTGTCTTTGATTTTCAAGCCAAGAAGGCAGCTGCTAAGCCTAAACTTGATAAGGCAGAGATTACTCCTATGATCGAGGTCAATACCGAAGAAAATAGATTGGTTTTTGAAGGAGTTGTCTTTGATGTCGAGCATAAGGTGACTAGAACGGGTCGTGTCTTGATTAACTTCAAGATGACGGACTATACTTCTAGTTTCTCTATGCAAAAATGGGTCAAGAATGAAGAAGAAGCCCAAAAATTTGACATGATCAAGAAAAATTCTTGGCTCCGTGTTCGTGGGAATGTTGAGGTCAATAATTTCACACGAGATTTGACCATGAATGTGCAAGATGTGCAGGAAGTAGTCCACTATGAGCGTAAGGACTTGATGCCAGAAGGTGAGCGTCGCGTTGAGTTTCATGCTCATACCAATATGTCGACTATGGATGCTCTTCCTGAGGTCGAAGAAATCGTTGGAACAGCAGCCAAATGGGGCCACAAAGCGGTAGCAATCACAGACCATGGGAATGTTCAATCCTTCCCTCATGGTTATAAGGCAGCCAAGAAAGCTGGCATCCAGTTGATCTATGGGATGGAAGCCAATATCGTTGAAGACCGTGTACCTATCGCCTATAACGAAGTTGAGATGGATTTGTCTGAATCAACCTATGTGGTCTTTGACGTAGAAACGACAGGTCTATCAGCTATCTATAATGACTTGATTCAGGTGGCGGCTTCCAAGATGTACAAGGGCAATATCATTGCTGAATTTGATGAATTTATCAATCCAGGGCACCCCTTATCAGCCTTTACAACCGAATTGACTGGAATTACGGATGACCATGTGAAAAATGCCAAACCCTTGGTTCAAGTTTTAAAAGAATTCCAAGAATTTTGTAAGGATACCGTTCTTGTAGCCCACAATGCAAGCTTTGACGTTGGCTTTATGAATGCCAATTATGAACGTCATGGTCTTCCAAAAATCACTCAGCCTGTCATCGATACGCTAGAGTTCGCTAGAAATCTCTATCCTGAGTACAAACGCCATGGTTTGGGTCCCTTAACTAAACGTTTTGGTGTAGCTCTAGAACACCACCATATGGCCAACTATGATGCGGAAGCAACTGGCCGTCTTCTCTTCATCTTTATCAAGGAAGTAGCAGAAAAACACGGTGTGACAGATTTGGCAAGATTGAACCTTGATTTAATCAGTCCAGACTCTTATAAAAAAGCTCGAGTCAAGCATGCGACCATCTATGTGAAAAATCAGGTGGGCTTGAAAAATATCTTTAAGCTGGTGTCTCTCTCTAATACCCAGTATTTTGAAGGAGTTCCACGGATTCCACGTACGGTGCTGGATGCCCATCGAGAAGGATTGATTTTGGGCTCGGCTTGTACAGAAGGGGAAGTCTTTGATGCAGTCGTGTCACAAGGAGTAGATGCAGCTGTCGAAGTTGCTAAATACTATGACTTTATCGAGGTTATGCCTCCAGCTATCTATGCGCCTCTGATTGCCAAAGAGCAGGTTAAGGACATGGAGGAGCTTCAGACCATTATCAAGAGCTTGATTGAGGTCGGAGACCGTCTCGGTAAGCCCGTTCTTGCGACAGGAAACGTCCACTATATCGAACCTGAGGATGAGATTTATCGCGAGATCATCGTGCGAAGTCTCGGTCAGGGTGCCATGATTAACCGAACTATCGGCCATGGAGAAAGCTGCCCAACCAGCTCCGCTACCAAAGGCACACTTTAGAACAACCAATGAAATGTTGGATGAATTTGCCTTTCTAGGAGAAGATTTGGCTCGTAAGATTGTCATTGAAAATACCAATGCCTTGGCAGAAATCTTTGAGCCTGTCGAGGTCGTTAAAGGTGACTTGTATACACCTTTCATTGACCAAGCCGAAGAAACAGTTGCCGAATTAACCTATAAAAAAGCTTTTGAAATCTATGGAAATCCGCTCCCAGATATCGTTGATTTACGGATTGAAAAGGAATTAACTTCTATCCTGGGGAATGGATTCGCCGTGATTTATCTGGCTTCCCAGATGCTAGTGCAGCGCTCCAACGAACGAGGCTACTTGGTTGGTTCACGTGGGTCTGTTGGATCCAGTTTCGTTGCGACCATGATTGGAATTACCGAGGTTAATCCTCTTTCTCCTCACTATGTCTGTGGTCAGTGTCAGTACAGTGAGTTTATCACGGATGGTTCCTACGGTTCAGGATTTGATATGCCCAATAAAGACTGTCCAAACTGTGGTCACAAACTCAGCAAGAATGGCCAGGATATTCCTTTCGAGACCTTCCTTGGTTTTGATGGAGATAAGGTGCCCGATATCGATTTGAACTTCTCAGGTGAGGACCAGCCAAGCGCCCATTTGGATGTCCGCGATATCTTCGGGGAAGAATATGCCTTTCGTGCAGGAACGGTTGGAACGGTGGCTGCTAAGACCGCTTATGGATTTGTTAAGGGTTACGAGCGTGACTATGGCAAGTTCTACCGTGAGGCTGAAGTAGAACGCCTAGCCCAAGGAGCTGCCGGTGTCAAACGGACGACCGGTCAGCACCCAGGGGGAATCGTAGTTATTCCCTAACTATATGGATGTCTATGACTTTACTCCAGTGCAGTATCCTGCCGATGATGTCACTGCTGAATGGCAAACGACTCACTTTAACTTCCACGATATCGATGAGAACGTCCTCAAGCTCGATGTTCTTGGTCATGATGATCCGACCATGATTCGCAAGCTCCAGGACTTATCAGGCATTGATCCAAATGATATCCCTATGGATGATCCTGGTGTCATGGCCCTCTTCTCGGGTACAGATATCCTGGGAGTGACACCTGAACAAATCGGTACTTCAACTGGTATGCTTGGTATTCCAGAATTTGGAACTAACTTTGTTCGAGGGATGGTTGACGAAACCCATCCGACGACCTTTGCCGAGTTGCTACAGCTTTCTGGTCTGTCTCACGGTACCGATGTATGGTTGGGAAATGCCCAGGACTTGATTAAGGCTGGAATTGCGGACCTATCAACGGTTATTGGATGTCGGGATGATATCATGGTTTACCTCATGCACGCTGGTCTAGATCCAAAGATGGCCTTTACTATCATGGAGCGTGTACGTAAGGGATTGTGGCTCAAAATATCGGAAGAAGAGCGCAACGGTTATATCGAAGCCATGAAAGCTAACAATGTACCTGAGTGGTATATCGAATCTTGTGGAAAAATTAAGTACATGTTCCCTAAAGCCCACGCGGCTGCCTACGTTATGATGGCCTTGCGTGTAGCCTACTTCAAGGTTCACCATCCGATTTATTACTACTGTGCTTACTTCTCCATCCGTGCTAAGGCCTTTGATATCAAGACCATGGGTGCAGGCTTGGATGCTATCAAACGCAAGATGCAAGAAATTACTGAAAAGCGCAAGAACAATGAAGCTTCCAACGTAGAAATCGACCTTTACACAACGCTTGAAATCGTCAATGAAATGTGGGAACGTGGTTTTAAATTTGGAAAGTTAGACCTCTACCGCAGTGATGCGACCGAATTCATCATCGACGGAGATACCCTCATCCCACCGTTTGTCGCTATGGATGGTCTAGGAGAGAACGTTGCCAAGCAATTAGTTCGTGCTCGTCAAGAAGGTGAGTTCCTCTCTAAAACAGAACTACGCAAGCGTGGTGGACTCTCATCAACCTTGGTTGAAAAGATGGATGAAATGGGCATTCTCGGAAATATGCCAGAGGATAATCAGTTGAGTCTGTTTGATGATTTGTTTTAAGAAGTAGGCTACTATATGGATAAATATTAGAGTAGAATATAATGAAAAATTATAGATATTGTATTATCGATTTACATAAACCTATCTTTTTGATACAATCTTTATTAGGGATTAGATGTTCTGTAATTACGAATGATATTCAAAAAGTAGTAGAGAGAAAGTATATCATATAAGTACTTTTTGTTAGTTTAATTTTATCTACTTTAGTTTTAATGCAATAAAGTTATTTTTATATAAATAACGAATAGTTATATGTAAAGGAGATAACGAATGAGTAAGCAAATAAATTATCAAAAATTAGAAGCATTAATTGATATTACCGAGAAAAATAATAATGATATAGATACATATAGAAAAATAATAAAATCTTTTTATTATAACTGATTTTTAATGAAAATGTCTGTAGAAATTTTAATAAAGAGTTAAATAAGATTCCCTTGCTATTAAAGAAAAAAATTTAAGAGTACAATTGAATGACAGATTGTTAAAAAAATCAACGTTATGATAAGACCGTCCATTATATGGAGTCATACAACAAAAATTAAAAAAGGAGTTAGTACATGACAACTAATGAGTTACAGAAAGATCATGATGTTGATATTATAGATTCTGAATCTAAAGAACATGAGCTGATTGAAATGAGTCAAGTGATGGCTACATTAAGTCAAATATCTTCTGGGACTGATTTTTTTCAGATAAAAATTACAACCGAACATATTACAAGATACTTAGATGGTGCTGAAAAATATGACGTTAGCTTTTTGAAGAGAAAAAGCATTCTAAATATTTTATTCTAGCTTTAGCAATAATTGTTTCAATTGTTTTTTTATAATACTGGTTGTAATTTTTAAAAAGATAAGCCAGATGTTTTAGAAAAAAACTTATTTATAGTGTTGGAGGATTGTTTACTGGTTTTTGCTGGTGGATATGGATTAGGCAAGAAGAGAGAAGACTAATCATTATACACTGTTTCATTATTGTTTTGTGAAAAAGGGGTTATTTTGCCCCTTTTTGCTTCAAATTTTGGAAATATTCCAAAAGAATTATTAAAAAATCATAGAAAAGAGAAAACAGAATGGTTTTACCAAATTTTAAAGAAAACCTAGAAAAATATGCTAAGTTGTTAGTTGCAAACGGAGTTAACGTGCAACCTGGTCATACCTTGGCTCTCTCTATCGATGTGGAGCAACGCGAGTTGGCTCATTTAATCGTCAAAGAAGCCTATGCACTTGGGGCTCACGAAGTTATCGTTCAATGGGCAGATGACTTTGTAAACCGTGAGAAATTCCTTCATGCGCCGATGGAGCGTTTGGACAATGTACCAGAATACAAGATCGCTGAGATGAACTACCTTCTTGAAAACAAAGCAAGTCGTCTCGGTGTTCGTTCTTCTGACCCAGGTGCCTTGAACGGAGTAGATGCTGAAAAGCTCTCAGCTTCTGCCAAAGCTATGGGAATTGCTATGAAGCCAATGCGTATCGCAACTCAATCCAACAAGGTTAGCTGGACTGTAGCAGCAGCGGCTGGACTTGAGTGGGCTAAGAGGGTCTTTCCAAATGCTGCAAGCGACGAAGAAGCAGTCGATCTCCTTTGGGACCAAATCTTCAAAACTTGCCGTATCTACGAAGAAGATCCAGTTAAGGCTTGGGAAGAACATGCTGCTATCCTCAAGAGCAAGGCGGAAATGCTGAATAAAGAGCAATTCTCAGCCCTTCACTACACAGCGCCTGGAACAGATTTGACACTTGGCTTGCCGAAGAACCACGTTTGGGAATCTGCTGGAGCGATCAATGCTCAAGGAGAAGGTTTCTTGCCAAATATGCCAACAGAAGAAGTCTTTACAGCTCCTGACTTCCGTCGCGCAGATGGTTATGTCACTTCTACAAAACCACTCAGCTACAATGGAAATATCATCGAAGGTATCAAGGTGACCTTTGAAAATGGTCAAATCGTTGATATCACAGCTGAAAAGGGTGACCAGGTTATGAAGGACCTCGTCTTTAAGAATGCTGGTGCGCGTGCCTTGGGTGAATGTGCCTTGGTACCAGATCCAAGTCCAATTTCTCAGTCAGGGATTACCTTCTTTAACACCCTTTTCGATGAAAATGCTTCAAACCACTTGGCTATTGGTGCAGCCTATGCAACGAGCGTTGTTGGTGGAGCTGAGATGAGCGAAGAAGAACTTGAAGCTGCAGGACTTAATCGTTCAGATGTTCACGTTGACTTTATGATTGGTTCTAACCAAATGGATATTGATGGTATCCGTGAGGATGGGACACGCGTACCACTCTTCCGCAATGGAGATTGGGCAATTTAAGGAGAAACTATGATTGGAAGTATGTTTGTCGGGCTTTTAATCGGACTACTAGCAGGAGCTATCACCAATCGTGGCGAACGAATGGGCTGCTTCGGGAAATGTTTCTCGGCTGGATTGGTTCCTTTTTAGGACAATTACTCTTTGGCGCCTGGGGGCCAAACCTAAACGGTACAGCCATTATCCCATCAGTTCTCGGGGCTATGATTTTATTAGCCATCTTCTGGGAAAGAGGAAGCTGAGTTTCGATTAAAAAGCTTGTATAATAATAAAGATTAAAGGAGGTTGGAATTGTTTCAACCTCTTTTTAAAGTGCTAGATAAAGTCATTTGAAAGCACTCATCTAAGCCTTGCCACAGACCTTTCAGTGACTGGTTCTTTTTATATTGCCTCAAGTATGGTACAATAAAAGCATGAGAATTCAACAATTACACTATATTATCAAAATTGTAGAGACTGGTTCGATGAATGAGGCTGCCAAGCAACTTTTCATTACGCAGCCTAGTCTGTCAAATGCAGTTCGTGACCTAGAAAATGAGATGGGAATTGAGATTTTTATCCGAAATCCTAAGGGAATTACCCTTACACGTGATGGAATGGAGTTTCTATCCTATGCCCGTCAGGTTGTCGAGCAAACTCAACTCCTAGAAGAACGTTATAAGAATCCAATCGCTCATCGCGAGCTTTTTAGTGTGTCTTCGCAACACTATGCCTTCGTGGTTAATGCCTTTGTTTCCTTACTTAAGAAAAGCGATATGGAAAAGTACGAGCTTTTTTTTTGCGTGAAACCAGAACCTGGGAGATTATCGACGACGTCAAGAACTTCCGCAGTGAAGTAGGAGTCCTCTTTTTAAATAGCTATAACCGAGATGTTCTTTCAAAGATGTTGGATGACAATCATCTAGTGGCCCATCCTCTCTTTACAGCGCAGCCCCATATCTTTGTCAGCAAGACCAACCCTCTTGCCAAAAAAGACAAGGTGCAGTTGGCAGACCTAGAAGACTTCCCTTACTTGAGCTATGACCAAGGAACCCATAATTCCTTCTATTTCTCAGAAGAGATTTTGTCACAAGAACACCACAAGAAATCCATCGTGGTTAGTGACCGTGCGACCTTGTTCAATCTCTTGATTGGTTTGGACGGCTATACCATCGCGACAGGTATCCTCAATAGTAATCTTAATGGGGACAATATTGTCTCGATTCCACTTGATATTGATGATCCCATTGAGCTGGTTTATATCCAGCATGAAAAGACTAGCTTGTCTAAGATGGGTGAACGCTTCATCGAGTATTTGCTTGAAGAAGTTCGTTTTGATAGCTAATCGTAAGTACATTAGAAAAGAAAAGGAAATATGACTACAATGAATACCAATGATTTTGACTTTCACTTGCCAGAGGAATTGATTGCTCAGACGCCTTTGGAAAAGCGCGATGCCTCTAAACTCTTGATGGTCAATCGCAAAACAGGTGAATTTCAAGATCGCCACTTTCACTCCATTATTGAAATGCTAGAGCCAGGTGATGCCCTGGTTATGAATGATACCCGTGTCTTGCCAGCTCGACTTCATGGTCAAAAAGAAGAAACAGGGGGCCATGTTGAACTCTTGCTTTTGAAAAATACAGCAGGAGACGAATGGGAGGTCTTGGCTAAACCAGCTAAACGTCTCAAGGTCGGCACCCGTGTTATCTTTGGTGATGGTCGACTTAGCGCAGTCGTGACTGAGGAATTAACCCATGGTGGTCGTATTGTCCGTTTTGAGTATGAAGGAATTTTCCTAGAAGTACTTGAAAGTCTTGGAGAAATGCCTTTGCCTCCTTATATTCATGAAAAATTGGATGACCGTGAACGTTACCAGACAGTCTATGCTAAGGAGAGTGGATCAGCAGCAGCCCCAACTGCAGGGCTACATTTTACCAAAGAATTACTAGAAGAAATCCAGCAAAAAGGCGTTCACCTAGTCTACCTGACCTTGCACGTTGGACTTGGGACCTTTAGACCTGTTTCAGTAGATAATCTGGATGAGCACGAGATGCACTCAGAGTTTTATCAATTGTCTGAGGAAGCTGCAGCGACCTTGCGTCAGGTCAAAGAAAATGGTGGCCGTGTCATTGCTGTGGGGACAACCTCTATCCGTACACTAGAGACTATCGGAAGCAAGTTTGACGGCCAAATCCAGGCCGATTCTGGCTGGACTAATATCTTTATCAAGCCGGGCTATGACTGGAAGGTGGTGGATGCTTTTTCTACTAATTTCCATTTGCCGAAGTCTACCTTGGTTATGCTCGTTTCTGCCTTTGCAGGCCGTGAATTGGTCCTCAAAGCCTACCAGCATGCTATCGATGAAAAATACCGTTTCTTTAGCTTTGGCGATGCCATGTTTATCTACTAAAAATAGAAGAGCTAATTCCTGATTGGATTAACCTTTTTTGATGTCAAATAGCTATTGAATTATATGGAAATAAATGATACACTGAAAACTAGGGCTTAGCCGTCAAAAATATATGTAATTTCGGACTAGCCATTTTAGATTCAGACTAAGACTGGGATCATCATTTCAAAAAGGAGATTTTTATGAAAAAAACAAAAACATTGCGTTATACTAGTCTTTCAGCCCTTACTTTGCTGGCGGTCTTGACATTAGCTGCTTGTGGTGGAAAGGCTGACAAGAATACTTCAGCTTCAAATCAGGAGAATACTTCCTCTAAAGTGACAAAGGAATCGTCGAACAAAACAGAAGCTAGCCAAAAAGAGGAACAGAAGTCTGATACAAGTTCTTCAAGCGCTACAGCTACTCAAACTGAGACAAAGACGGAAAATCAAAAAGATTATTCTAAATTCCTTGGAACTTGGGAGAATTATGCAGGAACAACAGCTACGATTACAGCTGACGGCATCGTGACTATACAGAGTTCAAAAGGAACTTTAAATATGAGATGGATCAAGTAGAGGAGAAGGACGGTTACTATCTGACAGGAATTCATCTTGTTGGAGGCGGAGAAGGAGCACGCCTGATCTTTACTCCAGCTGGAGTCCAAAATGAATTAACAGGTACAGACGGTAGCCAAGATGTCTTGGCAATCGGCCAATCACTAAGCGACAAAGATAGTCATTTTTACCGTAATTAAGAGTGAAAAGAAGAAGTGGGACAAACCGGTGGTTCACTTTTTGGATAAATAGATTCTGACCTTGACTAGACAACGAATATAAAAAGCCTTGATTTCTAAGGCTTTTTATATTCAACTAGAAGTAATCGAACTGGTTAAACAGTTGTTTTAAACAACTCAATTTTATCATTGCAATAATTGATTAAATCTTGTGCTTTTTCAAGTGTATAACCTTTTTCAGATACAGACTTCACTTTCTTTTCATCAAAATAGTAGCCAGTCAAGCCCCTGACTTCCTCTGATAAGGTGAGATAATAGCCTGTTTCAATCCCCTGATCTAAATCTTTCGAGAGAGACTTCCTCAAGCGTCCAAAGAGAGACTTTTTCGTCTTTGCATCACTAGAATTATTCCCTAAGTTAGTCGAGATAAGACCAGGATGATAGGCATTGAAGGTGATGTTTGAATCTTTTAAAAAGAAATCTCTTGCTAGATAGCGTGTCATCCAAATGGTATAGAGTTTGGAATTATTATAGGCCAATCCTGGATTATAGTTGTTCTCAAATCCAAAGTCCAAATCCTTGACCTTGGCAAAATGATGCATATAGGAAGAAGTATTAATGACACGGCCATCAGCCGCTTTTTCTAACAAGGGGCTTAGCTCAGCTGTTAAAATATAAGGAACGAGAACGGATAACATAAAAGTCAACTCGACATTTTCAGCACTTGCTTTTCGTTTTTTTCCTGCATACAGTCCTGCATTGTTAAACAAGACATCGATACTTTGAAAGTCTCGCTTGATTTCTTCCACAAATCGATAAACATCATCTAATTTTGAAAAATCTGCCAAGTAGCTCGAAACTCTGCCTCTCAAGGAAACGGCCCGAACCTCTTGAAGCGCCAATTCCAGTTTTTGAGGATTTCGTCCATGAAGAATAACCTGATGGCCTTCACTGGCCAGTTTCTTTGCCAAGTGCTTTCCAATGCCATCCGTAGCACCTGTTATTAGAATGGTTTTGACCATATTAGTCCTCCAAGAAAGCAATGAGTTCTTTTGAAAATTCTTCTGCATATTGGAAGATCGAACCGTGACCAGCATTGGGATAGATGATAAGCTTACTATCTTTTATTTTCTCATGCATATCATAAGAATTTTCTGTTGGAACCTGCATATCCTTGTCTCCGTTGATGATTAAGGTTGGTTGAGTGATAAATCTTAGGTCGTCTTGAGAATCTTTCCCCCAACCTTTAATAGCTTTGAGTTGAGTCAAAAAACCAGGCACACTCATGTCTTTGTCTGCAAATTCCTTGGTTCGCATTCCTATTCGTCCGAGAACTTTCAAGGCTTCGATTTTTCCTTGTTCATCATGATTATAGAAAATATAGCGTTTAGGATCGATGCGCTCGAGTCCAGCTTTAAATATATAGTTAAATGTTTTCCCTGTAACCTTATCGACCTCTTTTCCTCCTCGAGGTCCTGTTCCTGCTAAAATGAGACGATTGATCAAATCAGGCTTGATTCGGACCATTTCTTGGGCAATCATACCTCCCATAGAAAGACCTAGGAGATTGATTTTATCGTAACCAAGGGCTTTTACAAAGGCAATCGTCTGCTCAGCCATTCCAGGAATGGTTGGGGCCACTTTTCCTTGACTGGCTCCCACACCAGGAAGGTCGACCACAATCACATGGTGCTTTTCAGCAATCAAGTCCAAGAGTTTTGGATCCCAGTTGTCGAGGGTTGCTGCCAAATGGACCAGCATCAGAAGAGGTAGTTTTGATTTGCCTTTGCTGAGTTCGCGATAGGCGATTTTGTTCCCGTCGACAGTGGTGTATTGTGTTTTAGTTGTAAGATATGACATTGTCTTTTCCTTTTTATTTCTTAAAGATGAGGACTGTTTTTCCACGTGAGCGACCATTAGCGACCTTGTCTAAGGCACTATTCACCTCTTCAAATGGATAGACTGTATCGATAGATGGCTTGATTTCTAATTTGCTAAAGAGGTCAGCTACCTCTTGTAATTGAGCGCCATTGCTTTCCACAAAGATAAAATGGTAGTGAACGCCGTATTTATCAGCCATCTTATCAAATTTGCGACCTGCTAAGCCAAGAATCATCTGTTTCCATTTTGGCAGGTTCATGCGTTTTGCGAAGTCACCATTTGGCATAGCACGGAGGGAAACAAGCTGACCACCATTTTTCATGATAGACATTTGTTTTTCGGTTTCTGCACCACCGAGAGTATCGAGAACATAATCAACCTGGCTAACAGTTTTTGTATAATCCTCTGTTTTGTAATCGATGAAGCGGTCTGCTCCTAGGTTCAATACACGCTCAGCACTATCTCCAGCCCCATTGGTGATGACTGTCAAACCTTTAGCCTTGGCAATCGGAATGGCCATGCCGCCGACACCGCCTGTACCACCAGAGATAAAGATGGTTTTGCCAGCTTGAGCACCCATGAGTTCTAAGGCTTGCATAATGGTTAAGGCAGTCAAAGGCACAGCAGCGGCTTCCTCGTCAGACAGATAGTCTGGAACCTTGGCCAAGGCTTGGCTATCGACAGCTACGTATTCTGCAAAGGCGCCAATATGATCAAGTGGCAAACGTCCAAAAACTCGGTCACCGACTTTGAGATTTTTGACTTGTCTACCGGTCTCTTCAATGATACCGACCACTTCATTACCTGCAGTTTGTGGGAGTTTGTAAGGGACGATCATCTTGACTTCTCCTCGGGAAATCATGTTATCCAGAGGATTAACACCAGCTGCAGTGACTTTGACCAAAACTTCTTTGTCTGTGATACTTGGTTTAGCGATTTTTGTGATGTTCAGTGTGATATTCTTTTTGTTGTATGATGTATGTTGTGCAGCTTTCATTGTCTTCTCTTTTCTATTTTTTGTTGTATCTGATATAGATACAAGTGTAGTCTTTTTAAAACTGATCTGCATGCAAATCAGTTTCGTTTTTGTTTGGCTTCTTTATAAAGATTGTCAATGACATCTTCTAAGGTTTGCTGGGCTAGTTCCTTCTCAAGTTGAGCTTCAGCGCTAGCAAATAGTGGCGAGACGGCAGCCTGGATATGTTTCCCTACTGGGCAATCCGGATTGCTATTTTGGTGAACTTGAAATAAGCTGATGTGGCTGACTTCTTGCGTTGCAAAATAAATTTCAAGTAAGGTGATGTTTTTTGGTTCTTTACTGAGTTGGTAACCAGTCTTTCCCTGTCGAGAAGTGATTAAGCCAGCATTTTTCAACAAGGCAATCACTTTACGAATGTAACTGGCATTGGTGCCAACACTCTCAGCCAGAGCTTGTGAACTTAAGAGTTCCTTGCTCTCGCTAATCATGGTTAGGATGTGTAAGGCTACTGAAAATTTTGTATCCATATCGGCTCCTTTTTCAACTTGTATCTAACGCAAGAACAAGTATAACACAAATAAAAAGAAAAGCAAGACTTTTGTTTTAAATTTTTTAAAATTTTTTTGAAGAGTATCACCAAATCATTGATATCTGGAAAGGCAGTTCATAAAGAATGTGGGATAAATCTACTTTTAGAATAACAAAAAAAGCCTTTGAAATTAAGGCTTTTTTTCCTGTTGATTTAGATGTCCCATACAAGAAGATCTTTATTTTTGTATAGAAGAAAATGATATCAGATACTTGGGATAGAAGAATCTTATTGTGTACTAAATCTGACAAAATTGACAAAGTTACATAAATTTGCTATAATAATTTTTATATAAGGATTGTAAGCGAATTATTAAAAACTAAGAAATATCCTATAAATAACAAGTTAACCTTGTTGCTTGCTGTAAAATAGAAACAAGTTGTATAAATAGAAAGTGAGAATACTATATGAGAATAACAAGTTTTAGAGATATGGACACCACTGAAGATTTTGAATTTGTAGATGAAAAAATGAGTGAGTATTTCCGTTGGGGAATTGCTGATTTCTATTCGCTTCAACAAGCAACCTATTGGATCGGGGATATCTTGAGAAAAGAACCTAGTGCTAATTTTGAAGTAAGAGCACGACTCTCAGGTAGTGATGATGTAGATGAATATGAAAGAATCATGTTATATGAAGGGGATCAGTGTTTTGATTCTTGGTTTTTAGAAGAGAAAGCAAGCTTCATGGCACCATATTCTATGGTACTATTTCTCAATAAGGATACAAATGTGGCATATGCTATTGAAAAAAATGAATTTGATGATCCTGGACATGTGAAGTATTTATGTGAGATAAGAAAATAAATCAGAGAGTTGAAAAACTCTCTTTAAATTTAGTTATTAGTATGTTGATAATTTTATTTTTCAAAACCTTTTGATAAGAAGAAGGCGACCGACCATAATATAGTTATGGAAATCAAACACAATAAAATACTTGTATTACTATTTATTAATCTCTTCTTGATTGTGCTGGTTTTTATTACATACCCAAGAATGTAATAAAACAGTATGAGCAGATAATGTTTTCCTAGAAGCATTTACTTTTTCTGCGGATTTATATTCATCAAAAGAGTCTTAGGCTATAGAAGAAAAGCAGTATATGGTCATACACTACAAGAGAAAATAAATGAAGAATTTGATAACGTTAGAAAACTTTTATAATTATTTGGTACAAAAAACAAAATGACAAGCAAAAAAAGCCTTAGTGCAAGGCTTTTTCCTGTTGATTTAGATGCCCCCTACAGGGATCGAACCTGTGACCCACGGATTAAGAGTCCGCTGCTCTGCCAGCTGAGCTAAGGAGGCAAAGAAAAAAGCTGTATTGGTGCCGAAACTTCACGGTTTGTATTGAACCCGCGCAATTAAGCAGGTGGGCAACTCGCTCTAACTGAAGCTGTTTCCGTGTGAGACGGCCTACATGCTGTTAGAAGACTTTTGTTTCCCTAATAATACAAAAAATAGTCGGTCAACACTTAAGTGTGAGGTCGTACACCACAGCGTTTCTATGTTTATATAATACCACTTTTTCAAAAAAAATCAAGGGGTAAATGTAATTATTTGGAAAGGATTTCACAAATTTCGTAATTTATCAATGGTTTCCTTGCGCTGAGCTAGGGCTCGTTCGTATTTTCCGGTATCTTCTGGTGAGAAGTAGCTATGGTCGCGAATTTTTTCTGGTAAATAATCTTGCTTGACCCAGTGACCAGGATAGTTATGGGGATAAAGATAGTTTTGGGCGTTGCCTAATTCCTTGCTACCGCTATAGTGGCCATCTCGCAAGTGACGTGGGATTGGTAAATGACCAGATGTTTTAAGGTCAGCCAGGGCCTTATCCATAGCTACATAGGCTGTGTTTGACTTGGGCGAGAGTGCCAAATCAATGACGACATTGGCAATGAGAATACGAGCTTCGGGGAAGCCGATTCTTTGCGCAGCATCCAAAGCAGTTACGGTATGAATCTGAGCTTCTGGATTGGCTAAGCCAATATCTTCATAAGCAATCACAGTCAAACGACGAGCTAGGCTAGAAGGTCACCCGCTTCGATCAAGCGAGCAGCATAGTGGAGACTGGCATCGACATCTGAACCGCGTATAGACTTTTGAAGGGCAGATAGAACATCATAGTGTCCGTCTCCATCCTTGTCCATAGTGATATAGCTTCTCTGAAGACTATTTTCCATGATGTCAAGCGTGATATGACGGATACCGTCATCATTTTCTGGAGTCGAAAGAACTGCCAAATCAAGTGAGTTAAAGGCAGAACGGAGGTCTCCGTTGGTAGATGTTGCGATAAAATCAAGGGCATCATTATCTAACTCAACAGGGAAATCAAAGCCTCGTTCAGGGTCAGTCAGGGCTATTTGAATGGCTCCTTTGACATCTTGGTTAGACAAGGGTTCCAGTTCAAAAATCTGAACACGGCTACGAATGGCTGGAGTGACAGAAAAGAAAGGATTTTCAGTCGTCGCCCCAATCATGATGACCAGTCCGCTTTCTAGGAGTGGAAGGAGGAAGTCTTGTTTCGTCTTGTCAAGACGATGAATCTCGTCTAGTAGCAGTACAAGGCCACCTGAGAATTTAGCTTCTTCAGCGATTTCTTGGAGACGTTTTTACTATCAACAGTGGCATTGAAGGTCCGAAAAGCATACTTGGTCGTTCCAGCGATGGCTGAGGCAATACTGGTCTTACCAATTCCTGGAGGTCCATAGAGAATCATGGACGATAGACGATTTGCCTCCACCATGCGACGGATGATTTTACCTGGGCCAACCAGATGCTCCTGACCGATGACCTGGTCGATGGTTTTGGGGCGCATACGAAGCGCGAGATTGTCTGGCATAGCAGTCCTTTCTAACATGGATTTTCTGATACTAATGTGGTAATATGGTAGTATCTATTTTAGCATATTTCCGAGTATTCGGGGCGATTTAAGAGTCGTATAGAAAGAGGACAAAATGGCAACATATGGATTTTTAGATGTTTTACAAGAAGAGTTGGACAAGAACTTTCCTTTTGATTATGAGATTAGCTGGGACAAGCGCAATCATGCGGTTGAAGTGAGTTTTCTATTAGAGGCACAAAATGCTGCAGGGGTGAAGATGTTAGATGAAGACGGAGAGGTTTCGTCAGATGATATCCTTTTTGAGGAAGCAGTGCTTTTTTACAACCCTGCCAAGTCAACAGTCAATGCAGAAGACTATTTGACGGTCATCCCTTACCTGCCTAAGAAAGGTTTTTCTCGTGAATTCTTAGCTTATTTTGCGCTATTTCTCAAAGATACTGCAGAGGTTGGACTAGATGCTCTCATGGACTTTTTGGAAGACCCAGAAGCAGAAGAATTCGTCATGGAATGGAACCAAGAAGTCTTTGAAGAAGGAAAAGTTGGATTGGAAGAAGGAGAATTTTACCCTTATCCGAGATACTAGAAAAGATTCTAAGTGGACATTTTTAAATAATGAATTCAAGGAGAAGGGGGAGACTATGCTAGAAAAAGTCAAACAGTTTTTCAGGAGAAGGTCAGCTAAAACTGAGCCGTCAGTTGATATTCTTCCCCGCAATCGCTTTGCGGATCTATATTTCGAGCGAATATTGAAGTCTGGAACTCGTCGTCTTGTCGATGAGGAGGGGCGCTATGCAGAAGATGGTACAGTCACAGAACTTGAATTTCCTGAAGACTTTGCGGAATTTGAATTTCTAGTTGGTTTTAATACGAAAGAGGAAGACCAGTTTAAGCAACTATTAGCTCGTTTAAATAGTATTGATAATGCCATTCAGTCCCATTTGGAAAGCGAGTTGCAACAACCCATCCCTCAGTATGCTAAGGATCTAGGCTATACTCAGAAGAGGTGGGAGAAAACCTTTTACTTCCATCCTTGGATATTAAGTTTTGAGGAAAACCCGCCTAATCTTCGCTATGTTGCAGATTATGTAAATGATGAGTTTACGGTTTATTTTGCTAAAAAACATGGCAGATGGCAGGCGTACTGGGATGCAGAGTGCCAAAAAGTAATCGAAGAAAGCTAGCTCGTATTTTCCTAGAGAGTAATTGTTATCATAGAAAAGAGTAAATATCATGGAATTATTGGATAGCAGAATGGATTTCCAAGGTTGCAAGATTGCCTTGATTTGTGGGGATAAGGTCTTGACTATCTTACGTGATGACAAGGACGATATCCCCTGTCCCAACATGTGGGAGTTGCCAGGTGGTGGTCGTGAAGGAAACGAAAGTCCTTTCGAGTGCGCAGCGCGTGAAGTTTATGAGGAACTGGGAATTCATCTGACTGAGGATTGTCTGCTTTGGAGCAAGATTTATCCTAGCGTAATCTTTAAAGACAAGCAATCGGTCTTTATGGTTGGTCAGCTAAGACAAGAACAATTTGACAATATTACCTTTGGAGATGAAGGACAGGCTTATAAACTGATGCCTATTGAGGAGTTTTTGAACTCTAAACAGGCAGTGCCTCAGCTCCAGGGGAGGTTGAGGGATTATTTGGAGGAAAGTTTATGATAAGACTTGAACGAGCGGGAGCAGAGGATTTAGAAACTATTATTGCAATTCAGAGAGCCAGCTTTAAGGCTGTTTATGAAAAATACCATGATGAATATGACCCTTATCTCGAGGACCGCGAACGAATCAAATGGAAACTAGTCGAACGTCCCAATAGCTATTACTACTTTGTAAAAGAAGATGAAGAAAACATCGGATTTTTACGAGTTCAGACCAATGCCGAGTTAACGAAAGCTTGGTTGGGAACGGCAGCGATTTTGCCCCAGTATCAAGGAAAAGGGTATGGTTCTGAGGGACTGAGATTGCTAGAAGAGGAATTGTCAACCATCACACAATGGGATTTGTGTACGGTGTTACAGGATGCAGGCATGGTCGCGTTCTACGAGAAGAATGGCTACCATCAAACTCATATCGAGCCTGAAAAAGAAGGCATGGATATGGTCTACATGAAAAAATTGATAGAGAAATAGAAAGGATGGTTCGGTTAAATTTCTAAACTGAACCCGCCCTAAACACGGTGCCAAAAAGATAAACTTCTCTTAGACACAAACGTCTTCAGAGAGTTTCCTATTTTGGCTTTGTGTTTTACGGGCTTGGTATCTTAATGATGGAAACATGGCAAGAGTTAAAAGTTACAGTGAAGCGTGAGGGAGAGGAGTTGGTTTCCAACCTCTTGATTGAGTTAGGTGCCCAAGGGGTAGCAATTGAAGATAGCATGGACTATGTGGGCAATGTGGATCGTTTTGGTGAGATTTTCCCAGAGGTAGAGCAGCAAGAAGAAATCGTAGTGACAGCCTACTATCCTGATACGGTTGATGTGGCAGTGGTTGAGGCAGACTTGCAGGCTCGCCTAGCAGAATTGACCGATTTTATGGATTTGGGTGAGGTCAAGATGGGGACGACTGCCTTGGCTGAGGAAGACTGGGCAGACAACTGGAAGAAATATTATGAACCAGCTCGTATCACTCATGATTTGACCATTGTTCCCTCTTGGACAGACTATGAGGCGACTGTAGGAGAAAAGATTATCAAGCTGGATCCAGGTATGGCCTTTGGGACAGGAACCCATCCAACGACTAAGATGAGTCTCTTTGCTTTGGAGCAGGTCCTTCGTGGTGGTGAAACGGTGCTGGATGTGGGGACTGGATCAGGGGTTCTCTCCATTGCTAGCTCGCTACTTGGTGCTAAAGAAATTTTTGCCTATGACCTGGATGATGTGGCGGTTCGTGTCGCTCAGGAAAATATTGAACTTAACCCCGGTATGGAAAACATCCATGTAGCAGCAGGAGACTTGCTTAAGGGGATTGAGATTGAGGCAGATGTGATTGTGGCTAATATCTTGGCGGATATTCTTATTCATCTGACAGACGATGCTTATCGCTTGGTTAAGGACGAAGGCTACCTGATTATGAGTGGCATTATCAAGGACAAGTGGGAAATGGTGCGCGAGTCGGCTGAATCAGCTGGATTTTTCCTTGAAACCCATATGATTCAAGGGGAATGGAATGCCTGTGTCTTCAAGAAGACCAAGGATATTTCGGGTGTGATTGGAGGCTAGCATGCAGCAGTATTTTGTCAAAGGCAGTGCTGTCTCTCCTGTCACCATTGAGGATAAGGAAACCAGCAAGCACATGTTTCAGGTTATGCGCTTGAAAGAAGATGGTGAGGTGACCTTAGTCTTTGATGATGGCATCAAGCGTTTGGCGCGCGTGCTAGATGTAGAAGCTCGTCAATTTGAGTTGGTCCAAGAACTAGATGACAATGTGGAACTGCCAGTCCAAGTAACCATCGCATCAGGCTTTCCCAAGGGGGACAAGCTGGAGTTTATCACGCAAAAAGTGACTGAACTGGGTGCCAGCCAAATCTGGGCCTTTCCTGCCGACTGGTCAGTAGCCAAGTGGGATGGTAAGAAGTTGGGTAAAAAGGTTGAAAAACTAGAAAAAATCGCCCTTGGGGCAGCCGAGCAAAGCAAGCGCAACTTTGTCCCAAGCATCACCCTTTTTGAGAAAAAGGCAGATTTTCTAGCACAACTGAGCCAGTTTGACCGCATCGTGGTGGCTTATGAAGAGTCAGCTAAAGAAGGAGAATCAGCAGCACTTATACAAGCAGTCGCTAAGCTTGAAAAGGGAGCCAAACTGCTCTTTATCTTCGGGCCAGAAGGTGGTCTATCGCCTGCAGAAATAGAGTCTTTTGAAGCTAAAGGAGCAGTCTTGGCAGGTCTTGGTCCTCGTATTTTGCGAGCTGAAACAGCACCGCTTTATGCCTTATCAGCCCTTAGTGTTTTATTAGAATTAGAGAAATAAGAGGAAGAAAATGGAACAAAAACACCGTTCAGAATTTCCAGAGAAGGAACTTTGGGATTTAACAGCCCTATATCAAGACCGTGAGGATTTCTTACGTGCGATCGAGAAGGCTCGCGAAGACATCAATCAGTTTAGCCGTGATTACAAGGGCAATCTTCACACTTTTGAGGATTTCGAGAAGGCCTTTGCGGAATTGGAGCAAATCTACATTCAGATGAGTCATATTGGCAATTACAGCTTTATGCCTCAGACGACAGACTATGGTAATGAAGATTTTGCTAATATCGCTCAGGCTGGGATGGACTTTGAGACAGATGCTAGCGTAGCTTTGACCTTCTTTGATGACGCCTTGGTAGAAGCAGATGAAGAAGTCTTGGACCGTTTGGGTGACTTGCCACATTTGACGGCAGCCATTCGTCAGGCCAAAATCAAAAAAGCCCACTATCTTGGGGCTGATGTGGAGAAGGCCTTGACCAATCTGGGTGAAGTTTTCTACAGTCCACAGGATATCTATACTAAAATGCGAGCTGGGGACTTTGAAATGGCTGATTTTGAAGCCCATGGAAAAACCTACAAAAACAGCTTTGTGACCTATGAAAACTTCTACCAAAACCACGAGGACGCTGAGGTTCGTGAGAAATCCTTCCGTTCTTTCTCAGAAGGACTACGTAAGCACCAAAATACGGCAGCTGCAGCCTACCTTGCTCAAGTCAAGTCTGAAAAACTATTGGCAGATATGAAGGGATACGGCTCAGTTTTTGATTATCTTCTGGCTGAACAAGAAGTAGACCGTGCCATGTTTGATCGTCAGATTGACCTCATCATGAAGGACTTTGCGCCAGTTGCTCAGCGATATCTCAAGCATGTTGCCAAGGTGAATGGTCTTGAAAAGATGACCTTTGCGGATTGGAAATTGGACTTGGACAGTGCTCTCAATCCAGAGGTTAGCATTGATGATGCCTATGATTTGGTCATGAAGTCAGTAGAACCTTTGGGACAAGAATATTGTCAGGAAGTTGCTCGCTATCAAGAAGAGCGCTGGGTGGACTTTGCTGCCAATAGTGGCAAGGATTCTGGTGGCTATGCAGCTGATCCATACCGTGTGCATCCTTATGTTCTCATGAGCTGGACAGGTCGTTTGAGCGATGTTTATACCTTGATTCATGAAATCGGGCATTCTGGTCAATTTATCTTTTCAGACAATCACCAAAGCTATTTTAACGCCCACATGTCGACCTACTATGTTGAAGCACCGTCAACCTTCAATGAATTGCTTTTAAGTGATTACTTGGAACACCAGTCTGATGATCCACGTCAGAAACGATTCGCTCTTGCCCACCGCTTGACAGATACCTACTTCCATAACTTTATCACCCACCTCTTGGAAGCAGCCTTCCAGCGTAAGGTTTATACATTGATTGAAGAAGGGGAGACCTTTGGAGCAAGTAAACTCAACAGCATTATGAAGGAAGTCTTGACAGACTTTTGGGGAGATGCCATTGAGATTGACGACGATGCGGCTCTGACTTGGATGCGCCAAGCTCACTATTACATGGGCTTGTATAGCTACACTTACTCAGCTGGACTTGTCATCTCGACTGCTGGTTACCTTCATCTTAAAAACTCAGAAACTGGAGCTGAAGACTGGCTCAATCTCCTTAAATCAGGTGGTAGTAAGACACCGCTTGAGTCAGCCATGATTATCGGAGCAGATATTTCAACAGACAAACCACTCCGTGATACCATTCAATTCTTGTCTGATACGGTTGACCGAATTATCAACTACAGTGCCCAGTTGGGAGAGTAAAGGAATAGAAAGGCTGGTTTAGAATAATGCTCCTGGGTTTGTTGAGCGTCATTATAATTGGACTAGCTGTAGCTATTTTCAAAAACGCCGTTGAAGGTCGTGATGTTAAATTTGAACTTGCTGTAGAGCTGTACTGATAGTTATTTACTTCATTTTAGAACAGTTATCCCAGATTCTATTTCCTTAAGAATTTAATATAAAGTCATCTGCGGATGATTTTTTGACAACTCATAAAAAGAGGTGGGCAGATGTATCAAGAATTGAAAAGAAAAGTAGTAGAAGCAAACCGAGTTATCGTCAAGAAGAAATCCTGTGGTTGCTTGAGCACATAGGAGATCCGAGTCCAGAGATTCGCGATGAATTGGTTTTTACCAGTCTAGCTAGAGGGATTCAAGAAGAGTTATTTACCAAGGAGCAATTTCAGTTGATCGCTGCTGAGATTGTCTCTGATGGTGGCCTAGATAAAGAGATTGATAAGACAGGAGCTTCAACGCCTGAACGTTCTTTTAGGGCACTTATTTATGCTAATCTCTTATCTGCCGATGGCAATGAACAGTCTCTTTTTTATCAAGTGCTTAAGACTGATATCAGAAATACGATGCTCGATCAAGGGTTGCATTACCTTGAAAAAGAAGAGGATACGACTGGTTTTTCAAGTCAGTATGGTTGGGTGCATGCTTTTGCTCATGGGGCTGATCTTTTAACTGAAGTTGTTTGTCATCCAGACTTTCCTAAAAACAGAGTTCATGAAGTATTTGACATACTTGGCCAACTATTTAAAAGAATTTCGGTTCGATTTATAGATGATGAGGACTGGCGCTTGGCCAGAGTCCTTTACGAACCTATTTTGCAAGGAAAAGTGGAGCAAGCGACACTGGCTTCTTGGATAAAGTCACTTGATTTCCCGATAGAAGAGAGGGAAGATTTTTATAAATTTTCCAATTTCAGATCCTGTCTCTTAGAAGTCTATGTTCAACTTGACCAGAGAAATAGTTTACAAGATGACTTGAAAGAAGCTATTCAATCTTTCCAATATTAGATTTTGATTATCAAATGTGAAAACTTGCACAAAAGTTCCAAGCACATTTCTTGAAACCCTTTACTTCTTCTGATAGACTAATACATAGTTTGAAAAAAGGAGAAAAATGAAAAAATTTGACCGCTGAATTAATCTGATACTTTTATGCTTGTGTTCATCGGAACAGAGCTGTTGTTTTTGGAAATAGTGATGAAGGACTTGGACACCTTGGAATTGCTCTTACTTTTGGTTTGGCAATCTCGTGGTCATAGCTTTTTCTCAATTGGAACTGTTTCCAGGTGCTCACTTGAGAACCAGCTGTTTCTATCGCTATGTTTGTTAACAAACGTTTGTCATCTTCAAGTTTAGCATCCTCGGTCGAAGTGGTTGGTGCTTTCCTTGCATCCCGGATCTGTCTTCTTCCTCTTAGCAAATTCAGGTATGTCAACTACCAAGTCTTGGTGAAAATGCCTTGGCAAATGGTGTAACTGTTTTTGGTGGTTTCTTGTTTTGAAACAATTGCAACTTTCTTATTGTTTTGGTCATCTTGACTGTAACTTCAACAACAAAGGTATTAGCGCAATCGCTGGTTTGGTGATTGGTTTGTGTTGACAGCTTTGATTCTAGCTTGAACATCACTGGACTTTCAAGTAAACCCAGCTCGTAGCGAAACCAGCTGTCTTGGTGGGTGGCACGCTCTTCAACAGGATTTGGATTTTCATCCTTGCACCGTCGTTGGTGGGTTCTTGCAGCTCTTGTGCTAAAAACTGCTTGGAACTGAAGAATAATTGAAACTCAAAAAGCCTGCTCTCAGCTTGAGGTGGGCACTAGTATGTCTTCTTTCAATCTCTTTAAACTACGTCAGCGTCCATCTGCAACCTCAAAACGGTGTTTGAGCTGACGTCAGTTTATCTACACAACCTCAAACGGTGCTTTGAGCAACCTGCGGCTAGCTTCTAGTTGCTATTTGATTTTCATTGGTATGAAGTTTGTGGTTGTCAATTTTCTCTGGATAAAGGTCGTGTTGGAAGAGGCGTTGTTCTGCCAATCCTTCATACTTGGTTCTAGGTCTACCGTAGTTGTAGTAAGGGTCGATTGAAATGCCACCGCGTGGAGTGAATTTTCCCCAGACCTCTAAATAGCGAGGGTCTAGCAAGTTGACCAAGTCTTTCCCGATGGTATTGATACAGTTTTCGTGAAAATCCCCATGATTTCGGTAACTAAAGAGGTAGAGTTTGAGGGATTTTGACTCGACGCAGAGCTTGTCAGGAATGTAGGAAATATAAATGGTTGCAAAATCTGGCTGAGCAGTGATAGGGCACAGGGAGGTAAATTCAGGACAGTTGAATTTGATGAAATAGTCATTTTCCACATGACGATTGTCAAAAGATTCGAGGACTTCTGGTTGATAGTCGAAAATGTAGTTGGTTTCTTTATTGCCTAGTAGGCTAAGGTTTTTCATTTCTTCTTGTTGTGACATGATTTTTTCTTTCTAATCTTAAACACCACGTTGGTTATCGTATAGGAGGGTATGGAGTTGAGGAAGGACGCGGACATTGCCCCAGCTATCGTCAGTAGCAACGCGTTCCCAGAGTTCTTTGAGGCGGTCCAGTTGGTCTTGGACAATATTTCCTGTAGCCTTGGGTTCAGGATTTCCAGCCGATAAGAAGAGGACATCTGGTTGGTAGCGTTCTTGTATCCCTTTAGCAAAGGCTAAATCTGCATCATCAAAGACAGGGATTTTAAAGGTGACCTTGTTTGGATCCAGTTGGGAAACAATGAAGTCCAAGGTCTCAAAGTTGACTTCCATCTTGGATGAAGGAGGTTTGGGACTGAGAGTGACCTGGTCGATATCTTTCAACCAATTTTGCCAGCGGGAGCCTTGAGTTTCAACAGCTAGAGTGACACCGCGTTCCTTGAGCTTGGTGACCAGTTCAGCCATGTTAGCTGCTAGGATAGCAGGATTTCCGCCAGACAAGGTAACGTAGTCGTAGCTCCCCAATTTATCTAATTCAGCAATGACCTCATCAGCTGTCATGCGAGTTGGTTTTTCAGAACCATCCCAAGTAAAGGCAGAATCGCACCAGTCGCAGTGGTAGTCGCAACCTGCAGTGCGGACAAACATGGTTTTCTGACCGATTGCACGGCCTTCGCCTTGAAAGGTTGGACCAAAAATTTCCAGAACTGGTAGTTTGAGGACACGTTCCCTAGTCATCTAACCACTCCCGTCTAAACTCCGCAAAAGCAGTCGGAGTCTCATAGAGGCGAACGTATTCTAAACGGAGACCACGTTCGTCTGGCAACTCTTGGTTCATGGTTTGGAAAATCCAGTAAACCATATTTTCAGCAGTCGTGTTCATATAGGGAAGAGTTTCATTGAGATAGCGATGATCCAAGTGGGGTTCTAAGTAGTTCTTGTAGATCGCTTTGATGTCTCCGAAAATCGTAGGTCATGCCACGTTCATCTAAAAATCCACTGACAGCAATCTGCAGATGATAGGTGTGACCGTGCAGGGATTTGCATTTTCCCTCATAGTGAAAGAGGTGGTGGGCAGCATCAAAGGTAAATTCTTTTGATACCAAGGTTCTGTGAGGATTGTAGACAAGAGACTCCCCAGTTTCCTGTTTGATTTCTTTGGGTGCAAAAAACATTAGGCCTCTCCTTTCTGTGAGAGATAAACATCTAACCCATGTTGACGTAGGTGGCAGGCTGGACAATCTCCACAGCCACTTCCGATAATTCCATTGTAGCAGGTCAAGGTCTTTTCACGAACATAGTCAAAGGCACCGAGTTGGTCAGCTAATTCCCAAGTTTCAGCCTTGTCTAGCCACATGAGAGGTGTTTGGATAACAAAGTCGTAATCCATGGCAAGGTTGAGGGTAACATTAAGGGATTTGACAAAGACATCTCGACAATCAGGGGTAGCCTGAGAAAGTCTGTCTCGCAGACACCTGTCACGATGTCTTTAATGCCTCGTTGCTTGGCAAGAACTGCCGCAAAGGATAGAAAGAGGTGGTTGCGACCATCAACGAAAGGTATTGGGAACCTCTCCCTCTTTTTGCTCAATCTCCAGATCAGAGGTCAGGGCATTTTCAGTGATTTGCCCCAGCAGAGACATATCTAAGATGTGATGACGAATGCCTTGTTCCTTAGCGATTTCTTGGGCAACTTGAATTTCGAGATGATGGCGTTGACCATAGGCAAAGGTGACAGCTTCGACTGTTTCATAGTGTTCTTTAGCCCAAAAGAGGCAGGTTGTGGAATCTTGACCGCCACTAAAGACGACCAAGGCTGATTGACGTTTCATAGTACTCCTTCCAAAATGGGAAATGTTCAGAGCACGCAAAAAGCTCCCATGAGGGAGCTAAAAAATACCAAGTAGAGGTTTTTTTTAGCGATGGCATGTCCCAAACATCGTAATATTCTACCTACAGTCTAGCATATTTTTTGAAAAATGGCAAAGGACAAGAAAAAAGAGACCAAAGCAAGTACTTGGTCTCTAGTATGATTAGCTCAATTCAGCAACGATGGCCTTGATTTGTTCTGCTGTATGAACACCAGCAACTTGTTTTACCACTTGGCCGTCTTTTTTGAAGAGAAGAGTTGGGATAGACATGATTCCAAAAAGCACGAGCTGTGTTTGGATTTTTCATCAACGTCCATTTTAACGATTTTTCAAAGACATCTTCTGAAAGTTCTTCAGACAATTTATCCAAGATTGGACCTTGCATACGACATGGACCACACCAAGTTGCCCAGAAGTCTACCAAGACCAAACCGTCTTTTGTTTCTTGTTCGAATGTTGCATCTGTAATTGCTTTTGCCATTGTATTTCTCCTTTTTTTAGTTATATTGGCTTAAATCTTGTTTCATGAGATAGAAGAAGACATCTCCATAAGTCCCATGGTAGTCCAAATCATGACCGTTGTAAGTTAATTTTTTTGGACAGGGTAGTAGTCTGCGACGCCGATAAAGGCAAGCTTGTTGTGAACGATCAAAAGTCTTCATAAGACTCGAAAGTTACAGTTCTTTCGTTCTTGCTGGCATCTAGATAGGTAATTTCAATCATTTTAAAAACTCCTTTATTTAATGATGACTTTATTTTACTCCTTGTAAAAGAGAATGTCAAGAAAAATGATTGCGCACGCAACTTTTTTCTAAAATCATCTTAAATCAAGAAATCCAAACCAGTTTCCAAGCTTTCTTCGACAGCCTTTTGTAGCGAGGCCAGTGTCTTTTGCCCATCACTTGTCAGGCAGATAAAGCTAGAGCGTCTATCTTGATCACAACACATGCGACTGAGTAGACCGCAATTTTTAGCTTCCAAGCGAGCTACCATTCGAGAAACAGCGCTCGGGCTCAGATGAAGCTTATCTGGCAGGTCAATCTGGCGTAGAGATTTTTCTTGGGCCAAGTCCAGATAGTAGAGGAGGTAGAACTCTTTCAAGGTCAGACTTTGGTCACTCTGCTGGGCAATGGTCTCTTCCAAGAGACCTTCAATTTCTTTTTGACGACGATTGAAGTCAAACCATTTTTCCAAATAGGTCATAGTATCTCCTTTCTTTTTAGAGTCATAAGTAGAAGAAAGTCCATTAACGGACAATCTCTGTATCACAAGATGATTGCGCATGCAATAATTATACTACTTTTCAAGAAAGCTGGCAAGAAGGACGCTGAAATCTTTTATCCTAAATTACGCTGTTTTCACTAGTCTGTAATTGCCTGTATCCCCTTTCTTCTCAAACTTTCATCAACTCTTGTGTATTTCCTTGAAATTTTCTGAAAAAAGAGTAAACTGGTATGCAAGAAGTCTATTTCGTGGAGTTTAGGATGAAATTATATGTTCAATTAATGATTCTCTTTGTGATTTCTCTAATCGGAGAGGGGATCTCTAGTTTCTTTCATTTGCCCATTCCAGGCAGTATTATCGGCTTGATTATTCTTTTTCTAGCCTTGCAGTTCAAGTGGCTGCGTATCCGCCATGTCAATATGGTGGGGAACTTTTTGCTGGCCAACATGACCATCCTCTTTCTACCTCCTGCGGTTGGAATTATGGAAAAGTTTGATGTGATTGCTCCCTATCTCCTACCTATTGTCTTGATTGTCTTTTTTGCGGCAGTAATCAATATCATCTTGATTGCGCTTGTGGTTCAATTTATCAAAAAACGCTATGAAGGTGACTACGAAGAAAGAGGTGCTAAATGAGCGAATTTGTATCCAATCCCCTTTTTGGGATCGCCCTGTCCATCTTAGCCTATCTTGGGGGAATGATGATTTTCAGACGCTATCCTCATCCCTTAACGACTCCCTTGTTGCTGTCAGCTATTTTTATTATCATCTTTCTAAAGGTAACTGGCATTTCCTACCAAGATTACTACCAAGGTGGGGTTTATCTTAACAACTTGATTGTTCCTTCAACAGTGGCTCTAGGAATTCCCCTTTATAAGAGTTTCCACTTGATGAAGCATCATGCTCGCAGTATTCTCTTTGGTAGTTT
>BNJS01002244.1_pt1 | contig 77540 bp, 106 predicted proteins | sample 8540461 | NCBI WGS metagenome assembly BNJS01 (sample SAMD00202454, study PRJDB9452) | human saliva metagenome | isolation source: human saliva | place: Japan
TTCTTCAACTTCACAACTTTTTTTCGATTTCCCTCCAGTTTTTCTTCCCTAATTTCTCATAAGCCCATTCAACAAACGAACTTGCAGTCAAAAAAATAAATAATCATTCTCTGTCATTGATAATATAAGTTCATCAGTTGAAAATGGTCTATATCCCATACTGCTTAATTGATTAAGATAAAATTCTCCTCTTTCATTCATCATATCTTTAAAGAATTTTTTTCAATCCTTTTACATTTTTTCTCAATTTTTTTCAAATAATTTAATGATTTGGTAAATTCTCCCTTTTTTTAAAAATAAAGAACTGAAATTGGAAGCAACATCTGTACTGAATTTTTGTCCATTATATTTTTTTGTAAAGTTTTAATGCATTTTTCTTCATCTTCAAAAAAAGCATAAAGTGACATCAATCTAAATCGGACTCCCCAGATTGTCATTTTTCATTTAATTTTAGTATTTCTTCATATTCTTTAACGGCTTTTTTTCATCATTCCATTTTTCTGCCAAAAATTTCTGCATAGCTTTGTTTTTATCCTCATATATGGCTGAGTTTCAACTATTTCCCAGAACTCTCCCAATATTTTTCTTCATTCATGAAACCTTCCCGCTCCACTATTTCATTTCCATGCTTCAATATTTTTTTCCAATCTATTTAACATATCAATTGAATCTTTTTGCATCTGTACTAGCTATCAAATATTCGGCATCCAAATTATCCTTATCCATTTTTAATACTTCTTTTTGCATATTTTTAGCCTTTTTACTATCATCCTCTGTTTCAAATGCCATTTCTAAATAGTCATAAATCTTTTTCAGAATCACTTTCATCAAAAGAATTATCTTCTTCACCTTTCATTGTACTTTCATTATATTGTCTTTCAAATTCATCTATTAGTTTTTTTGAATTTCACTTTCGTTCATTTCTTCAGTCGAATGTTCTTCCATAAATTTTTTTAAATTGTTTGTACATTTTTTTCTATTTCCCTATGCATAATTCCCTATTTCCCTTTCAATAAGTAATCTATTTCAACTCACTAATACCCAAAACTTGGATTTTTCAATAATCCATTTTCCATTCTTTTTATTAGCTTCCAAAAATTTCTTTTTCTTCCTACATATTTTCCATTTTTTTGTAATTCGTTCTAATTCTTGATCCATCATTTCTAATTGAATTTCGCCTATTGTTTTTAAAATATTTTTTTCCGTAGCTTTTTTTCATCATTTTGTGAAATTGATTTTTGATATTCTTCCATTGTTTTTTTCCTGTTTTTTTCTTAAAGGCTTTTATCCATTTTTTTCAGCCATTTCTCCAGATCTTTCAATCATCTTATCCATGCTCATTTCATCTGTATTTACAGGAAATCCCAATTTAACTTTTTACATATGCTTTTTTTCTCCATTGATATAATCTATTTTTTTCTATATCAATCTTGTAATATTTATACATTGTATCTATCATTTTAGAAAAAAATAATCCTCTCCAAAAAAAAGAACCCATCATTTCTTTCATCTGATTCGATCCCATCTTTTCTGACTTCCAGCAAAAACTCCATTCATCATTTTTATTCATCATTCCAAACATTTCCTCTTTTGAGTAAATTCTGCCAACTTCCTTTTTCAATTTGAGAATTGTAATCTGAAAGGATACTCTGGTTAAGTTTTACAGCTGGTTCTACTTCCACTTGATATTTTTTTCTTGTGCAAAACTTGACAAACTTAATAATATTGACAAACTTAAAAATTACTTTTTTTCATACTTACCTCCAAAAAAACAAACTTATGATTTAATAAATTATATCATAAAAAAATTTTTATTTTTTTCATTTTTTTACAAAAAAAGAACACCAAAACCTAAGTTTCAATGTTCCTTCTCAAAAAAATTAGTTTAACAAATTTTAAATTTTTAGTAAATCGCTCTAAATCCAATACCTCCACGAACATTACTTCCTTTAGTATCATACCCAGCATTCACTGTAACACCAAATCGAGTATTGTCAACTCCAATATTTAGATCAAATTTACCGTTCCCTCTTCTGTCTTCCTTTTCCCCTCTAATTCCAAACCAATCAGCATTCGTATATCTAACTCTCGCTTCATTATTGACATCTCCAACTTTTCCAAGCTCATTTTCATAAGCAGCTGTCAATCCAACTGTCAAATTAGTCCTTACTGCCAATGGCTGTACATATTTAAACTCTACTCCAGCTTCAGGCTTAACAGAGAAATAGTCGTTCCCTTTCACTTCTAATCTCATTTGTCCTGAATCTTCCTTTATGCTGTTAAATCTTCCATATTCCATCTTCAGCATTCCATAAGGTCTTAAATGTGTTCTTTCGCTCATTCTTATGTCGTATCCTAAATCTGTTTTCAGTGCAGCACCGTAGGAATTATAATTTGACTTGGCTTCAAATACATCATCAACAACTAGGAACTTACGTTTCATATTGTTAATTCCTGCAAAAACATCTCCGCCGATTGTCCATTGCAATGCTCCATTATAGTCCTTCTTAGGCGACATTGTCTTAAATACTCCGGCTTTAAGCATTGTCTGATCTTCACTTGAATGTCCAATATCCTTGAATTTGAATCTATTTGTCACAGCTCCAGTATACCATCCGCTTGAATTTCCTAATTTCACTGTTTCATTTTCGTGAACATAAGCCACTCCGTAAGCATTGTTTGTATAATCAATGATTCCTGCTGTATCAGTTTTATATTCATCTTTCATTCCGAATACTTTGATTTTATTGTTTTGTTTAGATGGATTTTGCCAATTTTTCTGTAAATGATTAAATTCTTTGTCTAAAGTGTTTCCAGTTGCATTTATTCTTTGTTGAACATTACCGTATTGATGTCCCATCATTTCATCTGTTGCTTGATAGAATAATATCTTTTTCATTTTTTTACCAATTCCATTTAATTTTTTTGGAATAATTGATTTTTCTCTTGTACCTAGTGCTTCTACACCATATCTTTTGTTCCAATCCATCTAGGAAATTATAAGTATCTGTACTATTTACTGGTGTACCTTCATTACCTGCAAATGCTGTATAAGGTATTTTAGCTAAATATACATTTCCTATTTCTCCTGTACTTTGATCTATTGTAGCTGTTGAAATCCATGATGCTGAACCTGAATAAATATCCCATTTTGTAATTTGAGGATTAGCGGCTATTGCGACATTATATGGTTTCAATATTCCTTGATCTACTTTTATGTACTTGCTTTGAGTGTTCATTGCAGCTTCTGCTCCAATTATTAAATCTGCTTTTTGAACTTTTATCGCACTTAATCCATTTATAGGATTTGTTCCTCTCAATGTGTCAACATACATTCCTATACTTGATGTCATCGCATCTATATTTTCAGCTGTTTTAGGAACTACTGTTGGATTTACAATGTTTCCAGATGGATCAATTATTTGAGCTTCTGTTGCTCCAGCAGCGGCTACTATTTGAACTCCACCTACGCTTTTTCCTGTTGCTTTTCCTCCTGGCACAAATTCTTTTTCAGCTCCACCTGTCACAGTAAAGTTACCATAGTTTTTAATTACACCTCCAGTTGTTCTAAAGAAAGCATAACCTTCATCTGAATTTATTATAACATTACCGTAGTTAGTAAATTCTGAATTTTTTCTTACAACTACTCCTACAGCTTTTTTAGGAGACCCTACAGTTGTTATTGTTCCGTAGTTAAATCCTTTTGCTCCTTCGTCAAGGTAGATACCCATAGCTCCGTCACCTTCAAGGTTTATTGTTGCTCCTGATCCTACTGCCGTACCATTGTATACAGTTGTTCCTGCACCTGTTCCGTACATACCTAAGCTGTTTTTACCTTTTACATTGATTGTTCCTTCATTGACAATATTTCCAGTATATGCTGGTGTTGTAGCATCTCCTGCATATCCTGCTGCCATACCTATTGAATATCTTGAATTTGGTACATCAGAATCACCTACTGTTATTGTTCCTCCAAGATTTTTAGCTGTACCTCCATTTATACTGTATATTCCAACATTTCCTATTCCATTTCTTAAATCCATATCAGCATGGTTATTAACTGTTCCGGCAGAGTATATTCCATAGTTATCTCCTGAAGTACCAACTGCTGTAAGTTTTGTATAATTATCAACTGTTCCAGTGTTATCTCTCGAATAAACATATATTGAACTATCATTTAAATCAACACTATTTATATTCGATATAATATGGTTTCCTTGACCTACATTAGAGAATCCAAACGAATCGGCACCTATAATCATATTTGATCCGGCACCTGCTGTTACTGTCTGTCCGTTTCCAGCTGTATATACTCCTACTCCTGAATTTGATCCAACTGACACTGTTCCAGAATTCAAGTTAATGTTTCCACCTTGAGAATAAATTGCTGTTCCTTGTGATCCAGTTGTAATATTTCCATTATTAGTAACACCATATCCATAGATTCCTACTGCATTATCTCCTACTGCAATGTTTCCTGAATTTGTTATATCGTTATTTGTCTTAGCGTATATTCCTATGTTTGGATTATTTGGATTAGAGGCATTTCCTAATGTTATATTTCCACTATTATTTACATTTGTATTTTCTGAAATAATACCGAAGTCTTTTTCTGTTGACGATCCTGTTATTGAACCGCTATTAGTAAATGTTCCTCCACCATTTGCAAATATTCCTATAAGTCCTCCTGTAGTTCCTGTACTATTTACAAGATTTACATTTGTACCATTTGTACTATTTAAAACATTGTATATAATTCCCATTCCTCTTCCTGTATTGCTTCCAGAATATTTATATTCCAATGTCGATGATGTTGGCAATGTTGAATTTCCTGTTAAGTAAATTCCTACTCCTCCATCTTTTGTTTCAATTCCGTAATTACTGTTCAAATTAACAGTAGAATTTTGAGCATAGATTCCAATACCATTTGCTCCAACCTTAATATCTAATGATCCTGTTCCTGTAACATTGATGATTCCTCCACTTCCTGAATTTGAAGAATCTGTCACAACTATACCTACTCCTCCATCTCCAAGTGAAAGTGGTTTACTATTAGTAACTGTTATTTCATTCAATGTTACACCTTTGTTATCATCTGCAAATATTCCTATTCCATTATTTCCAGTAACATTGATTGCACCGTCATTTATTATTTCTACAGCTTTTCCAGGGGCTCCTGTATCTTTTCCGTATGCTTGTGGTGTTGATCCTGTAGCCATTCCTACTATTCCATATCCAGAATCTGTGATATTTATAGTTCCTGAAGAAGTATTTTCAAGTTTACTTCCATTTGTTCCATACATTCCTACACCTTTATCAAGGTTTATTGTTCCTTTATTTGTAATTGTACCATAGCTTACATTTGTTGCAGCTTTGCTTAATGAACTTCCTGTTATGTTAATTGTTCCTTGGTTGTCGTATCCAGAATCAGCATTAGTTGAAGCTGTTGTTGATGATGCCATTGCAAGACCTGTTCCTGTTGTAGAGTAAACTGTCACTCCTGGATTTATTGTAACTTTTTCTCTTACAAGCTGAACATTGTCAAAACTGTCTGCAGCTGTGGCATTTCCAAGCTGTGCATTTCCTCCTATTACGAAAGTCCCGTCTGAATAGTACGCTCTATAATTTGCTGCATTAGCAGTAATACTTGCAAATTTTGTAGTTGTCAGAACATCAGATGCAAGGCTTCCAGAATTTGTCCATGTTACAGTAGGGTCCCTCCCAACTGTATTTTTTTACAATTTTTTTGCATCTCCTGTTACTGTCAGGTTTACATTTCCCATTCCGTTATATTTTGTAGTAGTTCCCTGATGTCTGCTGAATAATCACTGGCAGCTCCCACAAGTATAGTTCCTTTGCTCATGCTAACATTAGTAGTACCTGTAATATTGATTTTTGAAGTTGCATCAGCATAGAATGGAGTTGTGTTGTCCACACCGTTATTTCCAATAGTTATACTTCCACCACCAAATTTAATTGTTCCTCCATTTGTTGCTGCAATTCCTGCACTTTCTCCTGTATTTATTACACTTCCTGTACCATTTATTTCAACTGCTCCACCTTTATCAGCAAAAGCTCCTAAACCATTTATTTGTAGCATTTCCACTCACTATTACTTTCTGTACCTTGTCCATCTGCATAGGCACCAATTTTTTTATATTTTTCTGCAGTTGTAGCCGCATCAGTTGCCGCCCATTCATCTTTAGCTTCTATATCTCCGTCTATTTCAATTTCTCCAGAACTTTTTAAAACTCCACTAACTATTTGATTTTTTGCATAAGCTATAACTGAACCAAATCCATATGCCTTTGTATCTTTAGCAGTTATCTTTCCACCTTCAGCAACATAAGCAACTGGATTATATTTTACCCCTGCTATTTCAGCATATTTAGCTGACATTTCAACAGGAACACCAAAATTTATTTCAGACTTAGCGTCTTCGAATGCGTTTTTTGTTGCAGTTGACATTGAACCTACTCCTGGCACTTGTCCCATACGAGTATCAGAATCTTTCCAACTTCCTTTTGCATACCCAATTATTGTACCAATAGCTGCTTCATTATTAGCATCTTCAGCTGAACTTATAATTTTACTATCATTTGTGTAATCTGTACTAGCTTTATTGTAGTCTAAAATTGGTGTAGCTTTTATTGGAATAGTTGCTTTGTCTTTTAAACCAGATATAGCAACTCCACTTCCATCTTTTATTACATCTGTGTGATGTGGATTAGTTGGATCTGTAACTGCAACATCCACTTGTGTTCCTCTTTCAGAAACTACCATTAATCCGCCTTTAGAATACTTACCAAAAGTTACATCTATATCATTTACATATAGAGCATGTATCTTTATCACTCATTAACATGGTTGAATCCAGTAGCCCCTAAATCATCAGTAGGAGTTATTGTCTCTACCAGCCGTACTGCTCCTCTTTGACCCTGATTGTGCTAAAATACCAACATTATTTTTCTACATATTTATTATTTCCATCTGTAAGAGTTCCATTAGCTTGTTGAATTTTATTTCCTACTTCTGTTTGAGTATCTGTACCAGCTATATTTAATTTTTCACCTATTCTAGCACTAGCCCTTACTTCTCCTTGGAAGATACCAATTTTTGTTTTTTTCCAATTATTATAGTCTCCTCAGTTAATATACATTTGTTCTGAGGATATTCAGCTGTCATTATCAGGCAATAAATCACTGAAAGTACATTATTACGTTTCCATCACCATAAGATTCAGGAGCTTTTTGTAAGTTTATTACTGGTGTCATACCTGTTTTATATCTATCAGATACAAAACCATGTGCAGAATCATTTCCTATAAAGTTTTGGAAATTTGGTGAGTAACCTAATCCAGAATAAACAAGGTTATTAGAACCTTCTAATTTATATGTACCTGTACTTGTCATATTAAAAGCTACCTGATATCCCCATTATTGAGTATATTGCATTTTTTTGAGATTTTACATCTGCATTTACTTCTCCAATAAAGGCTCCTCTTTGTGCAAAAAGAATTATAACTCACTAAATTTTTTTGAGACTATTCCCATATATAACTAGTAGGGATAAATATAGAATAGAGTATTTTTCATTTCCTTGTATATCTACTTTTTATATTTTTTTAAATACCAATTTAGGGAGCATGCCATGTTTCAATTGAAAACATTGTTGCTCTACCTTTTAAATATCCTTCTATATCATGAAATGTCCCATTCCATACACTATGTAAGACTATTGCTCCTTTTTTCTTTTGATTTCCTAATAGGTTAGATCCATTATCTAGTATATCACCAGCAGCATAGAACTTTACTCTATCTGTTGCTGAAGCACCTCCATAAGTAAATCCTTCAACTATCGGATTCGTTGGATCTTCTGACATACTAGAATTCCAGTTAGCTTCATTATTTTCATTTCTTAAAGAACCTCTTTTATTATTTATACGCCAAATTGCTGTCGCAACCTTTCCCCCTGTAGGACTTACAACCACACCTTGTACTTTATATGCTTTATTATTTAAATCTCCACCCTGTAAATTACTAGGATTTATATTTGGATTATTAGGATTTACCCCTAAAGTATAAACTGTCCTAGGATCTTCTATCTGATTTAAAACAACTATAGTTGATTCACCTTTATCATAATTTCCATATCTATCTGGATGAAAACTAAAGTCATTAAATGGTTTAGTATTAGGTGTTGGAATATTTAAAGTCACTGTTGGCGGAACAATTGTTGGTGGTGCCGCAGCTATTGGTGTTGATGCTGAAATTGAAAGTACCGGTGCATTCGGCGCATTTACTGGTCCTAATGTTATATTTAAAGGCTGTTTATCAATCATTCTAGGTTTTATTCCTGCGCTAAGCTCTAAAGAGATAATAGGTTCTTCTACCTTAACTGAGCTTTCAATACCGTAGCTTGTCTTTAGTCCTGTTCTGTTATTTGCAGATGCTGATCTTGGATTGACAAACAAACCTAGTAATGATTGATAGTTTCTGCTTATTGGTGAAACATATCTGTTAAACTTGTTTGAATCTCTTTCAAAAATTCCTTCATAAGGATATTTTTCAGATTTATCTCCTCTTCCTTTGTATGTTCCTCCCCAGTTATTATAAAATCCGTTAATTCCATACTGCCAGCTGCTCCAAGGCGATTTTACTACATGATCTCCTTGCTCCATTAACTGAATTAATTCCAGATTTGTTTTTTTCAAAAGCTTGTTGTTTTCTTCCCTAGTTTTCTGAACTTCTTGATGTATATCCTTAATTGATGTGTGGATTGCCTGTTTTCTGATTATCTATATTTCTTTATTTGTTTCAGCAGAAAATAAATTATTTGAAATATTCACCGCTCCTGTAATCAAAAAAATGTAATTAATGCAGAATCTGTGTATTTAAAAGTCTTTACACTTTTTTTGCAAAAAGCACATAAATCCTTCTTTGCCTTTCTCAAATTGTTAGTCATCTTTTTTTCTCCTTTTTTTCTTCTTATATTTCTATTATTTTTAAATCTTTACAAGGTATTATATCATAAAACAAAAAAATCAATCTTTTTTTAAACATGCCCTACAATAATTTTTGATTTTTAAAATTGTAATAATTTTTATTTTTTTAAAATAATTATAAAAAAATTGTTGACAATTTGAATTATTTTTTTGATATAATTAGTTTGTATTTGAGATAAGTACAAATTATAATTTAAGGAGTGATAAATATGTCAAAAGACAGTTGAAAAAAATTAAATCTTTATTTAGCAAATTTAAACGTATTATACAGAAAGGTCCAAAATTATCACTGGAATATTGTTGGTACAGGTTTCTTTTCTGTTCATGCAAAATTGGAAGAATACTATAATGCATTAAATGAACAAATTGATGATGTAGCTGAAAGAATCCTTTCAATCGGTGGTCGTCCTTTAGGAACATTAAAAGACTACTTAGCAGTTACTACTATTAAAGAAGCTGAAAACAAAGAAATTTCTATTGCTGATGCAGTTGCTGACGTTAAAAAAAGAATTTGAAGCAATGTTAAAATTAGTAAAAGAAGTTAAAGAAACTGCAGACTCAGAAAACGATTACGGAACATCTGCAATGGTTGATGAATATATCAGCACTTATGAAAAAGATTTATGGATGTTAAACGCATACTTAAAATAAATCTTTAAAAAAATAGACAAAAACTTTACAAAATTATTAAAATTGCCTATTATATATACTTTAGGGAGAAAGTCTTTTTATAGATTTTTCTCTTTTTATTTTTCCAGTTGCATTTTTCATTAAAAAAATGTTATAATTAATTATTAATTAAAGATTAAAAGGGTGGGAGTTATGGCAATAAGTTTATTTAGCTGCAGTTATTTGGGAGTTGATACCTACGTTGTAGAGGTGGAAGTCGACCTTTCCAGAGGACTGCCTGTTTTTTAATATAGTTGGAATGGGAGATCAAGCCATTTCAGAAAGCAAGGAGCGAATTAGAAGCTGCTTTTAAAAATGTGGGATTTGAGTTCCCAGTCAGGCGTGTGCTAGTAAATTTATCGCCTGCAAATATTAGAAAAAAAGGAAGCCATTTTGATTTAAGCATATTTTTAGGCATCCTTGCCAACACAGGACATATTTCAAATATAGAAATACTAAAAAAAATACCTAATTTTTGGGAGAAATTTCCTAAATGGAAAAAAATAAAATCAATAAATGGAGCAATAAATGCCACAATCTTAGCAAAAGAAACCGACTTTAAAGGAGTTATCGTTCCAATGGAAAACTATAACGAAGCAAAGCTGATTTCAGGAGCAGAAATTATTCCAGTTGATGAAATTAGTGAACTTCTGGATTTTCTAGATGGAAAAATTGATGTGGAAACTTTGTGCAAAAAAGCCGTTGAAATGGATACTTTAAAAATTGAAAAGGATAAGAAGCCAGAAGAAGCCATTGACTTTTCAGATGTAAAAGGGCAGCTTATGGCAAAAAGAGCTTTAGAAATCGCAGCAGCTGGTGGACACAACGTGTTTCTAATAGGCGACCCAGGTTCAGGAAAGTCAATGCTTGCCAAAAGATTTAATACAATTTTGCCTGACATGCTGGAGGAAGAAATAATCGAAACAACCAAAATTTACAGCATTTCAGGAATGCTTAGCCAAAAGGAGCCAATAATCCGCAAAAGACCATTCAGAGCACCCCATTATTCTGCAACGCAAGTGGCACTTGTAGGCGGTGCAAACAGAGTCGGAGAAATAACATTAGCACTAAACGGAGTATTTTTTCTGGATGAAATTGGAGAATTTGAGGGAAAAACGCTAGAAGCGCTCCGACAGCCTCTGGAAGATGGAAAAATTGTCATTTCCAGAGCAAATTTCAGTGTAACTTATCCTGTAAAAAATATCACGATAACGGCTTCAAATCCGACTCCAAGCGGCTACTTTCCCGATAATCCGCTATGCAGCGACAGTCTGAAAGAAATAAAACGCTATCAAAAAAAATTTTCAGGACCTCTTCTTGACCGAATGGACCTTTACGTTGAAATGCATCAGCTAAAAAAAGATGAAATCTTTGATGAATCCCTTTCAGAAAAATCAAAAGACATCCAAGAAAGAGTAATAAAAGCCAGAGAGATTCAAAAACAGCGATTTAATTCAAATACGCTAAACAGAGATATGAACAAAAAGCAATTAAACAAATATTGCAAAATTGACAAGGAAAGCCAAGAAATTATGAAGGCCGCCATCGACAATCTAAAATTGTCAGTCAGAATGTTCGACAAAATATTAAAAATCTCAAGAACAATAGCAGATTTAGATGGTCAGGAAAAATATAAAAAAAGAACATTTATTAGAAGCCCTGAATTATCGAAAAAAAACAGTAATTTTTTTATTTGGCAGCAATTTGCTAAAAAAACTTATGAAAAAAATTGCTATTACTGATATTTTTTTCATTGATGTTATAGATTCATTATAAATCCTGATTAATAAAAAAATTAAATTCATAAAAATTTTTAGCAGTCTAATTTAAAAATAGATTTGAATATTTATGGAGATTACTTATTCATAATAAAAAAATAAGGGACTTAAAATCCCTTAAAAGACACAGTTTAAAAAAACTATTTTTATTTACTTATTTAATTACAAGGGGCTCTGACCCCTTGTTAAAAATAACTTTTGCTTTTTTTGAAAAATTAATTTGAAAAATCAATAGACATTTTTTTATTTTTTTCATTAACTCTTTCCCCAATAAAATCAAGCAATTCTTTTTCTTCCAGTATTTTTTTAAGGAAGAATAAAAAAACACATCTTCATTTTTTTAAACACAAGTTTTTTTCTTAATTTCCTTTAACTGCTTAAATTTTTTTCATTATTAGACAATTTATCAGCCTTTGTAAAAATTATATAATATTCAATTCCAAAATGTTCCAGCCACTTTAACATTTCCATATCTTCGCCCGTTGGGATTCTACGCAAATCCAGCAAAAGAAATACAACTTTTTCACGATCTGACATAAGATAGCCTTCAATTGTTTTTCCCCAGTTTTTCTTTACTGAATCAGGTACTTTTGCAAATCCCATATCCTGGCAAGTCTACAAAATGAATTGCATTATTTATCAAAAAAATAATTTATAAGCTGTGTTCTTCCTGGGGTTTTACTTGTTCTTGCAAGATTTTTTTCTCTTTGTAAGAGAATTTATAAGCGAAGACTTTCCAACATTTGATCTTCCAATAAATGAAAATTCTACAACGTTATTAAATTTTGGATAATCCTTTTCCATAACTGCCGATTTTACAAATTCTGACTTATTTATTTCCATATTTCACCTCTTTTTTTAATTTTTTTAAATTCTTCCCTTGCTTTGTTCCAGCGATGCCTCATCAGGCATAAAATACCAAATTCCGTTTATCATTTTTCCATCTCCAGTAATTTCATATTGATCAATATTTGACTGATGCATAAGAAATGCTGGCAATACTGACAATGCTTTAATCGGATTTACTGCAATATCCATATGCTGTTTTGAATAATTATATACTTGTGGCACATATTTCCATCCAGATGGGGCAACTAACTTTTTAGCAATTCCTTGAATAACCTGTCTTTGACGTTCATCACGCTTAAAAGCCGTGTCACTTTTTCTATGTCTTGTATATGCAAGCGCCATTCTTCCTTGTAAATTATAAACTTGCCCTTGATTAAAGTGAAACACTTCCTGATCAAAATAGTCCTGATTAAACGTATGATTTGAAACAACATTAACTCCTCCAATTAAAGTCGTTATATTCATAACATCTTCAAATCTAAATCTTACGTGATAATTAATTTTAGTTTCAAGTAAATTTTCCACAGCGTCAATCGTACATTGCACTCCTCCAAAATGGTGTGAATGTGTAATTTTATCCTGCTTATAATTTTCACACGGAATTTCCGCATAAGTATCACGTGGAATTGAAATCATTTTCACCTGTGCCAAATACGGAACAACTCTTATAACAATAAGCCCATCACTTCTAGACCCTTCCGTAGGCTGATTAGCATAAGCATCGACTCCTATCACAAGAATATTAAACGGTATAGAAAGCCATCCAATAAATGCTATCAGGAATATTCCCAATATTAAAAAAATATTTTTTTCATTTTTTTACCTCTTATGTATTTTAATTTTTTTGAAATTACTGTCGTTCTAAACTTTTTTTAAAAAAATTTATCAACTTTTTTTATTTAAATCATCCATATTTCCATCATTTTTCAATGACAAAAATCACTTTTTTCCCTTTTTCTCATCCAAAGACATCTGAGAATTTATAATATTCCAGGCTTCTTCTTCACTACGCTTATCCCTTTCCAAAACACGCCTAACTTGCATATCCCTTTTTGCAGCAACTAGCAGTATATAATCAAATTCCTTTTTCCCATTGGACTTCAAAAAGCAGCTGAACTTCCACAAAAATAATTTTATTTTTCTTTTTTATTTTTTTCCCAATTTACATTCTAAAAATTTTTTTATGCATAACTTTTTAAAATTTCAGGGTGCATAATAGAATTTAAAAGCAAGCCTCTTTTTCCTTATCGGCAAAAATAATTTTTCCCCAGCTTTTTCCCGTGAAATAGTACAATTTCCAGCTTCATCCTCATCCAGAACTTCTCTTCCAAAAATTTTTGTACAATTTTTTTCCACAACCGATGAAAAATTCAATAACTTCATGTGAAATCACATCCAAATCAATCACAGGAAATCCTCTATCCTTCAAAAATCTGACTAACAGTGCTCTTACCCCGTTCCAATCCCTCCTGTAAGTCCGATAACCATTATTTATTTTTCCTTTCCAAAAAAATAATTTATTTCTACAAAAAGATTATGATATATTTTTATACCTTTTTTTCATTTATTTGCAATAATTTTTAAAAATAAAAAAACAAGAGACTTCTAACAAATTTATTTTTGTTCTAAAAAAAAGAAAAAAAATTGAAAAAAATACATTTTAATATGGTAAAATTATAATATGAAATTATAAAAAAATTTATTGAAATAAAAATATTTAACTCAAAAATTAAGGAGGGACTATGGAACTTAAGGATATTCAGGAATTAATGAAACTTCTGAAAAAAAGAAGACATAGCGGAACTAAAAAGTAAGATATGGAAAAGTAAAACTTACTTTAACAAATTCTGAAAATACAAAAATTGTAAACACTGCAGCAGCATTGCCTAAAGTTACAAAAAGAGAAAAAAATCGCTAAAGCGGTATTGCCAGCGGAAGAAATTGTTAAATCTAGCAATGTAGGTAAAATAAAGCTGTTAAGTCCAAAAACTGGAACTTTGGTGAAAAAAAGGGCAAATTCTTGCCAAAATTAAAACAATGGGAATTGACAATGATGTAAAAGGCTACTGTGAATGGTACTTTAAAGGAAGTGCTTGTAGCAGATGGCTCAGCAGTTGATTTTGCAAAGGAATTATTTAAAATTGAAGTTAATTAATAAACTAATTTAGAAAAAAATTTAAATAATTAATAATTTTTTTAGAAACAGAAAATCTTTTAGGAGGACTGAATATTAATGTTCAAAAAAATATTAATAGCAAATAGAGGGAAATTGCTGTTAGGATAATCAGGGCAGCAAGAGAATTGGGAATTGCAACAGTTGCAGTTTATTCAGAAGCTGATAAAGATTCGCTTCACGTAAGATTAGCTGATGAAGCCATTTGTATTGGAACTGCCAGCAGCGCAGATTCATATTTAAAAATACCAAATATTATTTCAGCGGCTCAAATTACACAAAGTGAAGCAATCCATCCAGGATATGGATTTTTATCTGAAAATCAAAGATTTGCTGAAATATGCGATAAAAATGGAATTGTATTTATCGGTCCAAAACCTGAACTGATAAGTATGATGGGAGATAAGGCAACTGCAAGGGAAACTGCCATCAAGCATAAAGTTCCGATAACAAAGGGATCAGATGGAATTGTGCCAACTTTGGAAGAAGCCTAAAAAGTTGCAGAATGGATAACTTATCCTGTTATGATCAAGGCTACTGCCGGTGGTGGCGGAAAAGGAATGAGAATTGCACGTGATGAAAAAGAATTGGCTGAAAATTATGTTGTTGCACAAAACGAAGCAAAAGCAAATTTTGGAAATCCAGATGTTTATATTGAAAAATATGTTGAAGAGCCAAGACACGTTGAAATTCAGATTATAGGAGATAAATTTGGAAACGTAGTCCATCTTGGTGAAAGAGATTGTACAATTCAAAGAAGACACCAAAAATTAATCGAAGAATCTCCATCAGCAGGAATTGATTCAAAAACACGTGAAAAAATGGGAAAATTCGCCGCAAAACTTGCAAAAGGTATCGGTTACGACAGTGTTGGAACATTAGAATTTCTTGTTGACAAGAGCATGAATTTCTATTTTATGGAAATGAATACAAGAATTCAGGTTGAGCATACAATAAGTGAAGAAATTACTGGAGTTGACCTGGTAAAAGAACAAATAAGAGTGGCTGCAGGAGAAAAGTTAAGTATTTCTCAAAAAGATATACATATTAATGGACATGTAATTGAATGTAGAATAAATGCAGAAGATTCTGAAAATGGATTCTTGCCATCTTCAGGAACTTTAGAAACATATATTCCATCTGGAGGAATTGGAGTAAGAATTGACTCACATTCCTACCAAAATTACGAAATCCCGCCTTACTACGATTCAATGATAGCAAAACTTATCGTAAAGGGAAAAAATCGGGAAGAAGCTATTTCACGTATGAAACGTGCCTTGAGGGAATTTATTATAGAAGGTGTAGATACAACTATTCCTTTCCACTTGAAAGTGCTTGACAATGAGGACTTTAAAAAGGGAACTGTCTATACAAACTTTATTGAAACTCACTTTAAGGAAGTTCTTGGGAAAATAATAAACCTATTCAAACTATATAGGTTTAAATTATATTTAAGATGTTATTTAACAGGGGACAAAATCCCTTGCCATTAAATAAATAAATTAATTAAAAATTAGGAGGAATCAAAATGAACGAATTAGGAAATGTAAATATATCACAGGAAGTGGTAGCAACAATCGCAGAATCAGTAATATCAGAAATTGAAGGAGTAAACAGCCTTGTTGGTGGAACTTCAAAAAATGAAATTGTTAAATTTTTCCAAAATGTATCTTCAGGCGGAAAAGGAATCGAAGTGGAAGTTGGCGAAACTGAATGTACATTAGATCTTTACATTGTAGCAAAAAAATGGGATACAAATTACCAGCATTAGCTGGAGAAATCCAAACAAAAGTAGTAAAAGCAATTACTGAAATGACAGGATTAAAAGTACAGGAAGTTAATGTCTACATTCAAAAAATTGTAAAAGATGAAAAGAAAGATGTAGTTCCAGCTGCTGTAGCAGAAACAGCTGAAATCGAAGAGTAAGAAAAAAGAAAGGAGAAACTGACAGAGATACACCATAATTTACTATTATTAATTTTTAAAATAAAAAAAATAGTTTATGAAATAGTGCAAGAACACTGCAGCTTTTAGTCGTGGGAGATTCAGTTAGAAGCTATGCAGATAAGTTATGATAAAACAAATATGGTGTATTTTTTTGCTAGTTTACAAAATTAATGATTGCAATATTGGGATTTTTTTAGCAAGATTATCTGTGATACTTGGATTTATCGGTATTGCATTTTTCAAGTATATCAGATACTTTGTTCAGAACCGATTACTTGGGGCAGCTTGACAGTTTTATAGATTTAAGCAGCCTAAATTTTTAAAAATTTTTAATCGGGACTGTTATCAATAATTTATTTAGTCATATTTTTTTACTTTCTTACATTAACAAACTTACAAAATATTCTCAAAATAGAAAAGTAAAAAAATAAAAAAATGGGGAAATCGAAGTTTCCATTAAAGACAATAAATGAAACATCAAAAAGTTTTTTTAAGTTCAATGGAAATTATAAAAAAATTCAAAAAGTAAAGTCATATCCAAAAGGAAGATCAGTTATTATTGAAGCTACTGTTGATACCTACAACGTTGATAACTTAAATGAAAAAAATTAGCAGATATTCAAAACAAATTATCCGATTACATTTTTCCATTCTACTGGAATTACCGTAAAAAAAGTAAAGTTAAGTTAAAAAAAGTTTTTAGGCAAAACAATTGTTGAAAAAAAGTCATTGATTCTCCAGCTGTTCAAGAGGAAATTGAAAAAGAAGAAGAGAAGAAAAAAATTAGAAGTTGAAGCAAGTAAAATTAACAATGACGAAAAATTTAAAAAAATGAAGAAAATAGCAAAACTTCCCCATCTGGAAAGGAAAAATTAATGACACGAAGAGAGATTAGAGAAGAAATATTTAAATTACTTTTTTTGAATACGAACTAATTGATAATAATATTGAAAAAAAGAATAAATGATGTAATTGAAGAAGAACATTTGAAAAAAAAGAAGATGAAATTGATTTCTTAAGAAGTTATGTAACTGACATAATTGCAAATGAAGATATTTTTGATTGAAAGAATAAAAAGATGTTTTTGGAAGGCTGGACTTATGAACGTCTTGGGAACAATCGAGAAAGTTTTATTAAAAAAATATCCTTTTATGAAATCACAATAAAAAAATCGGATACGAAATTGCAATTAATGAAGTTTTTAGAAATTGCAAAAATATTCCTACAATGATACGAAAGAATTTTTTTAAATGGAATTCTTGCAAGATTAGTAAAAAAATATTAAAGAAGGAAAGAGTGACTTCTAAATTCATTTTTAAAATAGGTTATAAAAAAACTTCTATATTTTTTTGAATATGGGAGTTTTTTTAAATAATCTAGTGAAATTTTTTTACTTAAAAATTTATATAATAGATTTGTTTATAAACTATCTGTAAATAAACAAATGTTCTAAAGCAAATAGTCTTAATCATTTTGTAAAAAGTTTTGTTGAACAGATCTAATCAAGCAATTATATTATTAGAAAGGAAAAAAATTAATGAAAAAAATAGGAATAATTATCGGGAAATTTTTTTCCCACTTCACATCGGACATGTAAATTTCATTCAGAGAGCCAGCGGTATTGTAGACAGACTGTACGTTGTCATCTCATATTCTGACGATGCCGATGACCTGCTTACATCCAATTCCCGTTTTGTAAAGGAAATTACCCCAAAAGACAGATTACGTTTTGTAAAACAGACATTTAAAAATCAGCCAAATATTTCATCTTTTTTGCTAGATGAAAATCATTTTTCCCAACAAGGTGAAAATTGGGAAGAATGGGCTAACACTTTAAAGAAAGAAATTGAAAAAAGGGAAAAGCTGGAAAATGAAACAGAAATAGACTGGAAAAACAATGTTATTTTCATAAGCAACCGTGATGAAGACAAGGAGTATAACTTAAAACATTTTGGTTCAGAAACTAGATCCATAGACAAAAATTACATTGAATACAACGTCAATTCCAAGCAGATACGTGAAAATCCAAGTAAATACTGGGATTTTTTGCCACGTGAAGTGAGGGAGCATTTAATCCCGATTATTACAATTTGTGGTGGAGAAAGCAGTGGAAAAAGTGTAATGATTGATAAACTTGCAAATGTATTTAATACAACTTCAGCTTGGGAATATGGACGTGAATATGTATTTGAAAAACTAGGCGGCGATGAAGAATCCCTTCAGTATTCTGATTATGAAAAAATTGTCTTTGGACACCAGTCAAATGTACTCTATGCCGCAAGAAATGCCAATAAGTTTGCATTAATCGACACAGACTATATTGCTACTCTTGCTTTTTGCCTAACTTATGAAAAAAGAGATAATCCAATTGTCCGTGAATTTGTTCAAAATTATAAATTTGATTTGACAATTTTACTGGAAAATAATGTGGCATGGGTAAATGATGGGCTTCGTTCAATTGGAGACAATGACAGACGGGAAAAATTTCAAAATTTATTAAAACAGCTGTACAAAGAATATAATATTCCCTATATTACAGTAAAATCCAACAGTTATGAAAAAAAGATATTTAGCTTGTAAAGATATTATAAAGGCTTATTTAGATGGTGCTGACAATTCTCAATTACAGGAAATTGCAGACAGTTTTATATAACATAGTTGAAGATATTACTATTTTTCCATTTAAACATCGAACTAGTTACAAATTTCTTTGCAAATAATATATAATTAGAACACCTTGTTAAATAGAATTTTTGATAAATCTATTGCTCTAACGAAAAAAATAGTATAAGTCTTAATAATTTTTGATGAATAAAAACAAAAACCTATTTACTAAATATGAAAAAAACTTTAGTAATAGGTTCTTTTTTTAGAACTAAATTTTTATGTGCTTTTTTTATGAAAAAAACAGCTAAATACTTTTTGCCGTGCCCTCCTAAATCGTGCATACCTAGCCATTTTTTTAAAAAAACCACTTTATTATCTTATTTAATTATAAATATAAAATACTTATTCTCTTGCTCCCATTTCTTTGTCTAATAGATAAAGTGTAGCACTATTATTATCAATATCTAAAGAAACTATTTTTGTCAATTATTTTTTTGAACTTGTTCTTCTTCTTCTTCTTGTTCTTCAGCAAATTTGTTTAAGAACACTTCAGCTCCATAATCTCCCAATTCTCTTGCAAGTTTATGAATTTTTTTCAATAGCTGCAGTTACTGCTTCTTCGTGTGCAAGTGTAGCTTCAAATACTTCTTTTACTGATTTAAAAGTCCATTCTAGGTTTATCTAGTGCAAAAAAATTCTACTTTCCCATTTCTTTTTTTAATACGTAATTATAGAATTCATTTGAATGTTCAACTTTCTTCCTTTGATTGTTTACTCATCCATTTTGAGAACCCTTCCAATGCTCTTTCATCAAAATATGCTGCCATTGCTTGATATTGGTAAGAAGCTGCAAGTTCCATATTTATTTGATCATTTAATAATAATTCCAATTCTTTATTTAATTTCATTTCTACTCCAATCTTTATTTTTTTATATTTTTTTATTTTTTTAGTTATGTTTTTTTCTAAACATTTTTTTCACAAACACCTTTTTATATAAAAGTGTATTTCATCAATTTCCACATTACCCAACTTTGATAAATCAATTTTTGATAAATCCACATCGAAGTCCATTATTTCTCCACAAGTCTTGCATTTGAAATGTCCGTGATTTTTCCGTCACTACATCATATCTCACTTCATTTTCTTCGATTATTATCTCTTGAATAATGTTACTTCTGACGAACGTATTTAATGTGTTATATACTGTAGTTTTTGGACAAAGTAGGCATTTCAGGAGATAAATTCTGAAAAAAATATCATCAACTGTTGGATGTGTATGATTATCCATTAGATATTGAAATATTCTCATTCTTTGTATTGATGGCTTAATCCCATTTTTTTCAAATATTCACCAACGTTTTTCTATTTGCATTTTTTTCCTCCTATTACTATTAAGTTATTTATATTTGCTCTTTCCTTGTATCCATTACAATTTTATACCTTTTTTTCTAAGTTTTTGTCAATACCTTTATTTATTTTTTTATTATCAAAATTTATTTTTTTCAATACAACAATAAATCCATTTTAAAAAGTAAACTCATAAATAAAAATATTTTTTTCAATTTTTAATTTTTTTCCAAACAATTCTATTATTTATCAAAAAGGAATTAAAAAGTAAAAATCGTTTGCACATCTGGTTCACTTTCCACCAAAATTTCAATATTATGCCGTATCGCAATTTCCTTTCGCAATTGCAAGGCCTAGCCCTCATTCCATTCTTATTTTTCTTCTGTATTTGACTTGTGGTAACGATTAAAAAAATTTCTCCGATATTTTTCAGGATCTATTCCTTTTCCGTAATCACAAATTTTTAAGTTCGTATTTTTTTATTTACTTTTTCTTAAATAAATGTCAATTTTCTGATTTTCACTTGAAAATTTTATTGCATTATCCAAGATAATTATTATCATTTGCCTAATTCTCTGATAATCTCCAGTAAAAAGATAATTTTTCCATTTTTTTGATTGACTTTATTTCCAAAAAAATTAATTTTTTTATATTCTTTTTTTGGTTGAAATCTGCTTCATGCTTCTAACCGCATCATTCACAATTTCAGATAAGTCAATTATACTTTTATCAATGGAAAAATCCGTGTTCTGAAGTTTTGTCAAATCGATCAGATCATTGACTAGCCTTTGTAAATGAATACTATCTGATAAAATCTGCCTATTATATTCTTTTAACTGCTCAGGATCACTAATAATCCCGTCACAAATGGCTTCTATCGAACCTCGAATCACAGTAATCGGTGTCCGCAGCTCATGAGAAATATTCGCAATAAAATTTTGCCGCATTTTTTCAAACCGCTCACTTTCCTTAGAGCTTTTATCAAGCTGAACTGCCAATTTATCAATACTTTCTGCAAGTTCTCCAATTTCATCCCCTTGATCCACATCTGTTGTCACCTCATAATCTCCCTGTGCCAATTTAAGCGTAGCATTTCTAATCTTGTTAAGTGGCCTTGTAAAACTTATAGAAAGCCATATTGCACTAATGCTTGCTATTGCAAGAGCTGCTAAAATACTGAAAATAAGCGTATAAATTCCACTTTTTAAGGCAGATGACATATATTTTACTGGAGAATGAAGCAAAAACTGCTCCTTCGATAATTTTACCATTTTTTATTGGAACTGCCACAGTAATTGAATTTTCATTTAAATATTCATTAAAAATTTTTCTGTTGTAGTTGTCTCTCCAGCGAGTGCCCTTTTTATAGTATTTTTCAGCATTTGGCGGTAACTTTAAATAAGATAGCGACTGAGTTTCTCTCACTTCTTCCTTGGACAATATTTCCTGTTTTTCGCATCAACTATCCAAACTTCTCCCATTGCAAGATTTTTCAATCATTCTCATACTTCTAAAAAAATTTTTAACATTGTTATCTTTTTTCATCTACAATTCTATGCCTATGAAAACGTCTTTCTTCAGGTGGAATATTATCTTTTTCATCTTCTATATTTCTACTATCTTCCCTTTTTTTCTCAATTTATTTTTCTAAAAATTTTTATGTCTTTCTTCAGGCTTTCTTTCATCTTCATCTTTTCGTATATCTTCAATAATATTATTTTCAAAAAAATTTTTCCCCTTTATATTTCCTACAATCTCTGCATTTTTCTCTATGCGGAAATTTGTTTCTATTTTCTTCAGGATTTCCAGTTCTTCTTTTTTTCATTCCTATTTTTCATTCTCAAACCATACTTTAGACAAAGTTTCTGAAATCTTACAAGCCCTTTCCTCTAAATCTTTTTTTATGCATTGCAACTGTATTCTGAATATAGATATACCCAAAAAAATACTTCCAATTACAATTGAAAAATAAAAAAAGTGATACTCCAAAAATACGACAATAACTTTATAGCTATTTTATTCCTAAATCTAACATTTTTCGCTTTTTTAATTAATTTCACCTTACTTTCCTTCTGCCACGACCTTATCCATCCAACTAAACAACTCTGTCAAATCATAATCCCCCGAATGTGGTGTCGCCCAAGGTGATGTAAAATCAACTTTTTTCCCAAGATTTTCCAATTTTATGGCAAGTATTGCAGGTATTGCAAGCGAAGTATCTTTGTCAACTGCACCGTGTCTTATTCTCCAATATTTCACTTTTGAACTTCCAATATAATTCATCGGATTCATCATTTTTATAATTTTCTTATCAGCCATCATTCCATTTACTGTCGAATGTTCTAACATATACTGCGTAAAATGCTTATTATTTGTGGTTTCATCTCCAAATTCATTATTTTCTCCTGTCGATAAATCCACATTGTCAAAGGCTCCAGGTGTTTTTTGTCTTCCCATATAAAGCTATGTATTTATCATAATCCAAATCTACAACTTTTCCATTTTTTATTGTTAAAAAGTCAAATTCTGATAAGTCAGTTCCTTTTTTCAAAGCTGCATTTGCAGAATCAATGTAATACTGCTTAATTTGATTTTTAAAGCTTCCATTTCCATCTTTATCTAACGTTAAAAGTTTACCGTTTTTGTCCTTCAATTTCAAACTATTCACATAATCAGGAAACATTTTTTTCAAATCATTTGAACGTAAAATTTCATCATCAGTCAACGTACCCTCAGTGTATTTTCTTTCCACATTGTAATCTAGCATTGAAATTTCTATCTTTTTATATGTTTTCACATCGTTAAACATCCATTCATAAGCTGTATTTGCATTTTCTAAATTAGTTATTGGACAATAAGCTGAAACTGCGTAAATATCATCTCTAGCCTTCAATGCTCCAATTTCCTTCAAATAAGGCTCGTAATCCTTGCTATTCCCAGTTGCACCTAACAGAGCTGAAACTGCTCCTCCAGCACTTGTCCCATTAGAAATAATTCTGTCAGCTCTACCAGGCATTTTATTATCATTATAACGTAAATATCTTACAGCCGCTTTTAAATCTACAATTACAGCAGGTGCCTTTCCTGTATATTTTCCATCTTTTTCCAAAGTTCTACCTCTAGCTCCAGGACTTGCCACAACATATCCATTTGATAATGCAACTAATGAAGCATCAGGTTTTCCATCTCTTCCATTTCCAGGCACTCCAGCCGCTCCAGGCATGTATCCTCCAACTGTATTTGGGAAAAAAATATTGGTGCACTTTTTTTGCATTGTATTTTCCCAACTGATTTATTTTTTAAAAATATTCTTCTGGAATATAGATATTTATAGTTTGATACGCAATATCAACTGGTTTTTGCAACATAAACTATATTTTTCATAGGCACGATAAGTGACAGTTTTTTTCCATTAACAGTAGCTGTCTTTTGTCGTATAATTTTTTTATTTGCATCAAAATTTAAGTTGTAACCCATTTTTCTGTTTTATTTGTTATCATATCTTCGGTTATTACTTTTTTTATTCATAGGTGCTCCCATTTGTGATTTTTTTATCTTCATTCTTATCTACACTTTTTTTGAGTTTTTGCTAAAATCTAAACTTTTTCATAGTACATATCTCAGTAGCCATAACTGCTACTGAAATCAATAAACTCATTACAATCAATTTTTTTCTTCATAATTTCTCCTTCTATTTTTTTAAAAAAATATTGATAAGATTCTACAAATCTGATTAATCCTATATTTCTATTTTTACTACATTTTTATTTTTTTAACAAAAAAATTTTTATAATATTTCCCATTAGATTACTAGATTTATTATAAATCCTATTTAATAAGAGATTTTTAACCCTTTTCCAGAAAACAAATAAAAATATCTTTTTTTCAATTTTTTTAAATGAAAATTACTATAAACACAAAATAAAAAAAGGACATAAGTATAAAACCTATGCCTTTTTAACTATTATAATTATTATACTAATTCAATAATTGCCAATTCAGCTGAATCTCCACGTCTTACAGCAGTTTTAATGATTCTTGTATATCCACCATTTCTTTCAGCATATTTAGGTGCAATTTCATTAAAGATTTTAACAACTGCTTCTTCATTTCTTAAAAATGCAAAAGCCTGTCTTCTTAAATGTATTCTTCTTGCAGTATCAGTTGAATTATTGTATTTTTTTCCCTAAAGTAATTGCTTTTTCAGCAAATTTTCTTAATTCTTTAGCACGAGTTACAGTTGTTTCGATTTGCTCATGTTTCACTAAAGAAATTGTCATATTTTTAAGCATAGCTAATCTATGGTCTGTTCTTCTACCTAATTTTCTGTATGATTTATTATGATTCATTTTCCCTCCTCGTTTAAGATTTTTATTCTATATTCTAGTTTAATTTTTTATGATTACTCTTCACTGCCTACGTTATCGCCTAAATCGTAACCAAGTTCTTTCATTTTTATCGATAATTTCATTTAGTGATTTTTTTCCCTAAATTCTTAATTTTCAATAATTCATTATAAGTCATTGAAGTTAAGTCTGAAATTGTATTTACTCCTGCCTTCTTCAAGCAGTTATATGAACGTACTGTAAAGTCAAGTTCTTCAATTTTCATATCTTCAATGTTATTTTCGTTTTCTTCTTCAGTTTCTGTCAATTCTTCTTCACTATCTCTATATTTACTCATACTGTTTCCAATATTTGTAAATGGTTCCAAATGCCAAGTTAGTAATTCTACCGCATAAGACAAGGCATCTTTAATTTCGATACTTCCATCTGTTGCAATTTCCAAAATTAACTTGTCATAATTTGTAACACGTCCAACCATAGTATCTTCAACACTATAATTTACTCTTTTGATAGGCGTATAAATCGCATCAACTGCTAAATATCCTATTGGCCATCCATCAGTATTAATTTCATCAGAAATTACAAATCCTTCCCCTGAATCCACAAGAAATTCAATATCAATCTGTCTGTCAGTTGTAACTGTCATAATGACTTGTTCTGGATTTATAACTTTTAGTCCTGGTTCTACGTGAATATCAGCCGCTGTAATCACAGCTGGTCCTTTTACTGAAAGTGTCATTTTCTTTTCACCAGGTTCATCAGCTTCAACTACTATTTCTTTAATATTCAAAATAATATCTGTAACTGCTTCTTTTACACCTTCAATTGTAGAAAATTCATTTAATACACCTTCAATTTTGATTCCCTTTATTGCAGTTCCTGGAATTGATGATAATAATATTCTTCTAAGCGCATTTCCAATAGTATTTCCATATCCTCTATATAAAAGGCTCCAATGTATATTTTTGCTGTATAATTATCTTCTTTTTCTTCAGTCAATCTTACATTTTTAGCTATTTTTTCAATATTTAACAAGCTAATTCATCTCCTCTGATTAAAATATTATTATCTAGAGTAGAACTCGATAATCATCGCTTCGTCAACCTCAAAGTCAACTGCGTCTCTTCCTGGATTTTCAAGCACTTGAGCTTTTAAAGTATTTTCTTCAAGTGACAACCATCCTGGAATTGCTTTTTGCCCAACAGATTCTTTAATTAAAGCTAATTCTTTAGAATCTTCCTTAACTGTAATTACATCACCTTGTTTTACTCTATATGATGCAATGTTTACTCTTTTTCCATTTATTAAAATATGTCCGTGACTTACGATTTGTCTTGCTTGTCTTCTAGTAGCTCCAAATCCTAATCTGTAAATTACGTTATCTAATCTTCTTTCAAGATATTGAAGTAAAAGTTCCCCTGTTACTCCTTCTTTTCTTGTTGCTTCTTCATATAGTTTATAGAATTGTTTTTCCATTACTCCATAAACAAATTTTACTTTTTGTTTTTCTCTTTGTTGTGTTCCATATTCAGTTAATTTTCTATTTGCGTTTGGTCTAATATTTCTGTTTGATTTTTTGTTTACCCCTAAAACAATAGGATCTAAACCAAGATTTCTACATCTTTTTAACACAGGCTGTCTATCTCTTGCCATTTATCTTTTTCCTCCTTAGTTTATAAAATTACGGTCTTCTCTTTTTAGGTGGTCTTGCACCATTATGAGGTACTGGAGTTATATCAACTATTCTTGTTACTTCTAATCCAGTAGCCTGTATTGATCTTATAGAAGCTTCTCTTCCAGATCCAGGTCCTTTTATTTTGATTTCGATTTGTTTCATTCCATTTTCAATTGCAACTTGAGCTGCTTGTTCAGCTGCTATTTGAGCTGCGAATGGAGTTCCTTTTTTAGTTCCTTTGAACCCTGAAGTTCCTCCTGATTTCCAGATTACTACTTTTCCTTCTGCATCTGTAATAGTTACAACAGTATTATTAAAAGTAGAATGTATATATGCGATTCCATTAGGAATATTTTTTAATTTTTTCTTTTTTGAAGTTGCTGGTCTTTTTGCCACTTATGGTTTCCTCCTTTAACTTAATAGTCTATTATTTTTTCTTAGCAATTGCCATTCTAACTGGCCCTTTTCTAGTTCTTGCATTTGTTTTAGTTTTTTGTCCTCTTACAGGTAATCCATTTCTATGTCTTAATCCTCTGTAACTCTTGATGTCAAGCAGACGTTTGATGTTAAGTCTAATTTCTTTTCTTAACTCTCCTTCAATTTTGTACTCTTCTACAGCAGCTCTTAATTTTGCTACTTGTTCTTCCGTTAAATCTTTTACTTTAGTATCTCTGTCGATACCAGTTGCTCCTAAAATTTTGTTTGAAGTACTTCTACCGATTCCAAAAATGTAAGTTAAAGAAACTTCTACTCTTTTATTTCTTGGAATATCTACTCCTGCTATTCTAGCCAAATTTTTTCCTCCTCATTTTTGATATTTTTAATCTTCTTCAATATGCCCTCACATACACAATATAAGGAATAAGCTCTACAGCCAAACATACCTTTACAATCTTTTATTTCAATATCCATAGTAATCTTAATTTTCTTCAGTCTATATATATTTTAATAAAAAAATTTTTTTCAGGTTTATTAATCTGTTTTTTTAAAAATAAAAAAATATTTTTAAAAATTATCCTTGTATTTGCTTGTGTTTAGGGTTTTTCGCATATTACTCTTACTTTTTCCGTGACGTTTAACGATTTTACATTTGTCACAAATAGGTTTTTACTGAAGCTTTTACTTTCACTAAAAACCCTCCTTCCAACTGTTATTTTTTTCTATATACAATTCTACCTCTTGATAAGTCATATGGAGAAACTTCCACTGTAACTTTATCTCCTGGTAAAAATTTTTTTATAGTTCATTCTCATTTTTCCCTGAGATATGTCCTAAAAACTTCGTGTCCCATTTTTCAAGCCTTACTTGAAACATCGCATTAGGCAATGCCTCGATTATTTCACCTTCCAGCTCAAGAACATCCTGTTTTGCCATAAATAATCACCTCGGATCCTTTTTTTATTATAACAAAAAAATAAATAAATGTCCAGTTTTTTTCAATATTTAATTTTGATAAAATCTCAAAAAAACAATTTACATTTTTATTTACTCTATCATAATACAGTATTTATCACATTTTGTCAATTATTTTTTTATTTTTACAGAAAAATCTTCTATTTTTTTAACACTTCTAAAAAAATCCTGTACCCAGCATTAATTTCCAGCGTTTCACAATTCCCAAAAATCTCCTCCAGTTTTTTTCTGTGTACTTTTTCGCCCCATGTTTTTGTCTGAATCACACAATAAAAATTCCCCATTTTCATTCAAATGCTCAAAACTTTTTTTCATAAATCTGAAAAAAATAGTCTGTTTTCCAGCCCGAATCGGCGGATTAGACAAAATCACATCAAACTTTTCAGAAATATTATCAAATGCAAAAGATTTTTATCACTTTAAAGTCACTATTTCCAAAATCATTATCCTCAGAATCATTACTTTTTACAACTCCATTTTTTTAAAAGATTTTTTCCCTCGTAAGCTCCAAAGCCCGCTCGTTCACATCCGATGAAACAGTTCTCGCATTTTTTAAAAAGATTTTTACAACAACAGATACAACTCCATATCCACATCCAATATCCAGCACATCAAACTTTTTGATTTTTTTATTTATATTTTTCCCGTAAAAAAACACTTTTTAACATTATATCTGTTCCAAAATCTACCTTCGTCTTTGAAAATACCCCATTATCCGTCACAAATTCAAAATTTCTATTTTTCTATCTCGTATCTTATTATTTTTTTCTGTCTGATTTCACTTCCTGCTTTTTCTGAAAAAAATAATGACTCATCCTATTTCACCTCTTAAATTTTTTTGTTTTCTATAATTTTTTTAATTTCATACCATTATACCATATTTTTACCGCTCATACCACATATTTATTTTTCTTGCACATACAAAAATCCCTTGCATTTTATCCAATTTTTTTATAATATTTTTTTGACACAAAAATAATTTTTGTGCCCTAATAAAAAAATAAATTTTTTTATGGAGGTCTTTAAAATGATTAAAAAAAACTTATTGAAATAGAAGGACTGCACTGTGAAAACTGTGCAAAAAGTGAAAAAGATGCTTTATTCGGATTGCCAGAAGTAGAAGATGTGAAGTAAATCTTTCTGATAAAAAAATGCAAAAGTTACTTTAAATGAAGAAGTTGATGATTTGCTAATAGCAGATGTGGTAAATGGTGCTGGACATTATAAAGTGAAGGATGTTACAGAAATTTCTTAATTTTTATTAACTATTTATTTATAAAAAAATTAAAAATTTATTTTTGAATTGAGTTGATTTTTTTATTATAAAATGTTATAATAAAATATGTAAAAGTAATAAAAATTCTCGTTGTAGTGTTACAAATCAAAAGAGAGCTAACCCCCAAAGTAAGTTCTCTTTTTTTAGTTATTTCAAAATTCTTGAATTAAAATTATTACTATTTGTAATAAAAATTACAACTAAGATTTTTTTATCAATAACACTCTCATTATAGTATTACCTCCTTTCTCAAGGATTGCTAAAATTATAATCATTTTTTTGAAATATGTTTGTATATCTATTTTTTTAATTTTTTTAATAAATTACAAATTTTTTTATAAAATAAAAAAAGATGATATTAAACGATTTTACTGCTCTTTACCATCTTTTTAAATTTTTTTAACTATTTTTCCTTTATTTTTTTACCTTTTTAAATGATCATTTGCCTCCATTAAAAAGTCCAAGAAACTCAATAGATTTCAATTTATCAAAATTTTTCTTTGTACAATTTAGAATTTTTTTATTTTTCATACAATTCTTGATTTTTTTATAATACAATAGCTCCATTAATTCATTTTACAACAGAAGAATTATCCTGTTTCATATTAATATAGGAATCTTCAAAAAAAACTCTATTGCCTCTGCTAATTTTTTTCCTGTTTTACATAGTTATTAATTATTATTTTTTTGGGCATCTATTATAAAACTTTTTTTCATATCTTGAGTTATATACCAGTAATCAATTTTTATCTTGTTATATTTTTTTCAATTGCTTTTTTTCATATACTCTGTGCTTTCAGAATATTTTTTTATTATCTAATAACTTTAAAGCCCATTGATAGTATCCCTCTGGATATTCGGGAAATAATGACATTATCTGTTTTATAGTTTCATCAGATTTTTTTAGTATCACCTAAATATCCGTAAGCAATTGCAAGATTGTTATATGGTCTTGGATTTTTTTCAGTTTAAATTTATTGCTTTTTTTGATAATATTCAATTGCTTTTTTTGTATCTTTGTTAAACACTCTTTCGTATGTTCCAATATAAAACATGGCAAGATAATTTTTTTATTATCTAGCTGAACAGCTTCTTCAAATGGTTTTTGATTTAGAAAAAAATCTATTCCTTGCATTTTTATTCCCTCAAAAGTTTTTTTCAATTGATTTATCGTTTATCTTCAATTCTTTTCAGTTCCTGTCGTGTAACTCTCATAATTTCTTCCTGATCTTCAGCTAAAATCCCAAAACTTAATACAAAAAAACTTAATAAAATTAAAATTTTTTTAAATATCTATTATTCACACTATCCTCCTTTTTAAATATTTTTATCCTTTCTAAACCAAAAATATAATATTGAAAAAAATTTATTCTCTAATTTGCCCTTCTCCTCTAATCACATACTTTGTCGTAGTCAATTCCCTAATTCCCATAGGCCCACGAGCATGCAGTTTTTGTGTGGAAATTCCAATTTCTCCACCGAAGCCAAATTCTCCTCCGTCAGAAAATCTTGTTGAAGCGTTTAAATAAACATTGGCTGAATCTACTTCATTTAAGAATTTTTTTCAGCATTTTCTATAGATTTTTGTCAAGATTGAGTCGGAATGATGAGTTCCATGATTATTTATGTATTCAATTGCTTCATCTACGTTTTTAACTAATTTTAACGACATTATCAAATCTAAATATTCTGCTCCAAAATCTTCTTCAGTTGCCAATTTCACATCCGCTCTATTTCCAACAATTTCCAATGCTTCTTTGGTATATCTTAACTCCACTCCATCCTTCAAAAGCATTTCTGTCAATTCAGGCAAAATTTCTTTTGCAATATTTTCATGAATTAACGTTGTTTCAATGGCATTACAGACGCTTGGACGTTGAACTTTAGCATTTTCAATAATTGGCAACGCTTGTTTTATATCAGCTGTTTCATCTACGAAAATATGACAAATTCCTGCACCAGTTTCTATCATTGGAATTGTTGCATTTTCAATGATAAATCTTTTTAGCCCTTTTCCACCTCTCGGGATAATTACATCAATATATTTATCTGCACGAATTAAATCCTTTACCAATTCCCTATCTGGCTTTTCCACAAGCTGAACTGTATTTTTTGGCAATCCATGAGCATCTGCAACTCTATTTAATAAATTATTTAAATAAATATTTGAATTTAAGGCATCTTCTGAACCACGTAAAATTATCGCATTTGAAGATTTTATTGCAAGTCCTGCCGCATCGACTGTAACATTTGGACGTGATTCGTAAATCATTCCGATTACTCCAAGGGGAACTCTCTTTTTAGTAATGCTCATTCCATTTTTATGATTCCATCCTGTAACGACTTCTCCAATTGGATCTGGGAACGCAGCCATTTCTCGTAAACTCTGGGCCATCCCTTCAATTCTGCTATCAGTCAATGTCATTCTATCTAGCAAAGCAAAAGAAAGTCCATTTTTTTCCCCTTTTTCCAAATCTATTTTATTCGCTGCTTTTATTTCCTCTTTTTTATTTATAAGTTCATCTGCAATTGCAAGCAAAACATCATTTTTAGTTTTTGTTCCGATTTTCAAAAGTTCCCTTGATGCAATTTTTGCTTTTTCTCCAAGTTCTTCTATATAACTCATATTTTCCCTCATTTCTCATTTTTTTAATTTATATATTTTTTTATTTTTTTACTACAACATTATCAATATGAATCACTGCATCATCATATTTATAACCTAAAATTTCTTCAATATTTTCACTTTTAACACCTTTTATAAGATTAATTTCTTCTGCCGAATAATTTGAAATTCCTGTTGCAATAACTTTTCCTTCTAAATTTTCGATTTCAATAACTGCTCCTTTATCAAAATTTCCTTCAACTGATTTTATTCCAACAGATAATAGGCTCTTACCATTTTTCAAGGCTGTTTTTGCACCATTATCAATTGTTACTACGCCTTCTTTGTTAGGACCGTAAGCAAGCCAATATTTTTTCAAGCTGATTTTTTTATTTTTCTTCACAAAAAGTGTTCCAATATTTTCTTTTTCAACAATTCTAGTTATGTTTCTAGGGTCGTCTCCACTTGCAATAACTAAACTTGTTCCTATTTTTGTTACCATCTCTGCAGCAACAATTTTTGTAATCATTCCACCAGTTCCAAATTTTGAACCTTCTGCTCCTGCCATATTTTTTATGTCTTCATTGATATCTCCAACCATATTAATTAGATTAGCATCCTCATATTTTCTAGGATTTTTGTTATAAAGCCCATCAATATCCGACAAAATAATCAACAAATCAGCATCAATCAATCCTGAAACAAGCGCTGACATCGTATCATTATCACCAACCTTTATTTTTTTAAAAGCATTTGATACAATCGCATCATTTTCATTTATAATTGGAATAATCTTTCTTTTTCAAAAAAATGCGTTACAAACGTTTCTCATATTTAAATATCTTTTTCTATTTGAAAATTCCTCTTTTGTCAATAAAAGTTGCCCAATTATTTTTGTTATGTTCTTTTAAAAAGCGTCTGATAAATCTGCATAAGCGAAACCTGACCAACAGCTGATAACATCTGTTTTTTTCTGCCAATGTTTTAGGTTTTTTTCATTTATATTAAGAAGTCCCATCCCAGCACCAACTGCTCCAGAAGTTACAAGTATCACGTCATATCCCTTATTTTTGCAAATTACTCAGTTCCATTACAATTTTTATTTTATCAATATTTAAACGTCCATCTTCAGTCGTAAGAGTCGATGTTCCCACTTTTTACAACGACTCTTTGAACATTCTCTAATATTTCTTCTCTCTTATTATTATTTTTTTCATCTCTTTTTATTCCCCTTTTTCTATATTTTTATTTTTTTATTTTTTTCAATCTATTGCAAAGATTTGTATTTACACAAGTATACCCACCTGCAACAGCTCCAGCCCCCAATGCTACTGCTGTACAAGAACTCAAACTCAACATCAATGCAATTACTGCTCCTATAATTTTTAACTCTTTTTCATCTTTCCTAACCTCTCAATTTAATTTTTTTAGATTTTTACATTCTATTATAATTTCTTAGTTTTTACGTATCCAAACAGAAATTTTTTCAGCCTCAACTTTAAAATTACCATTTCCTTCTTCATCAATTATAACATCCTCAAATCCGCTTCCTGTAACTTCCTGCCAAACCTGACCAGCCCGTTCCTTTCCAACTTCAACCTGAATTTCTCCTTCTTCATCTAAATTTGAAAGCACAGCCACACATCCAGTCCATTCATCTCTTCCTGTTCTTTGAATTGCAATTATATTTGGATCTTCAAAGTGATTTATTTGATCACCATAGGCATGCAGGCTTCTGACTTCCAGAAGTTTGTCAATTATCCATTGATGCGGGCTATTTTCTCCGCCTACACCATAATAATCTCCATAAAACAGACAAGGATAACCATCCCTGGATAATAAAATTATAGCATAGGAATGTGGAATAAACCAGTTTTCTACCTGTGATTCTAAAGCGCTTCCCTTTTGTGAATCATGATTATCCACAAATGTTACAGCTGCCATTGGATTTGTTGCAACTATTGTATGTTCAAAAATTTCTCGCAAGTCATAATCTTGTTTCTTTTTAGAAGCGTCATACATATTAAAGTGAAGTCCAACATCAAATAAATCAGTTTTATAGCCAACATTATCCAAATATTCCTTCAATTTTTCCAAGTCATTTCTCCAGTATTCTCCCACAGAATAAAATTTTTCTCCATAAACTGCCCTTACTTGTGTTAAAAATTCTGCTATAAACTCATCTTTTATATGTTTCACCGCATCCATCCTGAATCCATCAATTTTTAGTTCATTTACAACCCATTTTCCCCATCGGATTACTTCCTCACGCACTTCAGGATGAGAAAAATCAATATCAGCATTCATCAAATAGTCATAATTTCCAAGTTCAGAATCAACTCCCTCATCCCAGTCCTTATTTTCTCCAACAATTTTATAAATTGCAGTTCTCCCTGTCTTATTGTCAAAATCCACACCATTAAAAAGATTATAGTTCCACTTAAATGCGGAATATTTACCATTTCTCCCAGGAAAAGTAAATTTTGTCCATCCTTCTATTTCAAAAGGCTCTGATATTTCCACAGTTCTATCTTCCGGATCAACTTCAATCGCCAAAAAATTCTCCGTTTCATCAGCTCCTCCCTTATGATTCAAAACCGCATCCAGATACACATTTATATTATATTTATGAAGCTCCTCAATCGCCTCAATCAATTCCTGCTTCGTTCCATATTTCGTTCTGACAGTCCCCTTCTGATCAAACTCTCCCAGATCCCACAAATCATAAGATCCATAACCAACATCCGCTTGAGAAGTTCCTTTATATGCAGGTGGAATCCAAACTCCACTAACTCCAATTTCACTTAAATGTTTCGCATCATCCTTCAATCTTTTCCAATGTTTCCCGTCATTCGGCAAATTCCATTCAAAATACTGTATCATTACTCCATTTTCCATAAAAAAAATCTCCTTCTTTTTTTATAATATTTTTTTATTGTTACATAATTTTTTTATTCCTTTTTTTCCTTTACAAACTTAATAACTTCTCTCAAATCCTCTTCGGTATCTACTCCTATCACATTTGACTTAGTTTCCAAAACCTTTATTTTATACCCATTCTCAATAAATCTCAACTGCTCAAGCGACTCAATTTTTCTCAAGTACACCTTCCTTCAGGCTATTCAATTCATTCAAAAATTTTTACTGTATATCCGTAGATCCCTATATGCCTAAAATACTTAAAGTTTTTCATTTTCATTACGTTCATAAGGAATTATTGAACGGCTAAAATAAATTGCATTGTCACTAAAGTCTGTAATAACCTTTACATGATTTGGATTTTTCAATTTCCTTCCGAGATTTTTATTTCCTGCTTTAACGTAACAATTTCTGACTTTTTCACTTCTGTAATTATTTGCAAGAATATTAATTGATTCAATGTCAATTAACGGCTCATCCCCTGAATATTTATCACAAAATCATAATTTTTTTAAACTCATCTTTATTTATAACTTCAATTATTCTGGAAGTTCCATTTTGATGATTTTCAGCAGTCATAACCACATTTCCGCCAAATTCTTTCACAGCTTCAAAAATTCTCTCGTCATCAGTCGCCACAACTAACTCATCAATATCTGCATTTTTAGCTCTTTTTGTAAACCCATTCAATCATAGGTTGTCCACAAATATCCTTTAACGGCTTTCCCTCAAACCTGCTAGACGCATATCTTGCCGGTATTACTCCTAATATTCTCATAACTATTTTTCTCCTATTTATAATTTATATCTGCCATTTGTAAAAATCTAAAACTTTCAGCAAATACAGTATTTTTCTAATATCTAATTTTTCTCCAATTTTTAAAAAAAATCTGCAATCTCTTTTTTTATTTTTTTATCAAAAAAACAATCTGCTTTATTTTTACCATATTTTTAAGATAAATTACATTATTTTTATTTTATAATCTTACACTAATAAAAAAATATAAAAAAAGAGTCATTTAAATCTTTAAACAACTCCATATTTTTTATCCTATGCCATTCCAAATGTTACAAATCTTAAAATACGTCCAAACACAGATAACTGCTTATAATCATTTTGAGCTAAAATGTCCACAGTTCCTACAACTTGGTTATCCTTTGACAGCACTTCCAGCTTACCGATTATATCTCCTTTTGAAATTCCTTGTTTTTTTCAGCTGTAACTTGCAAATCCTTTACTTCAAATTTGTAATTTGTATTGTCAATTTGATACACATTGCTTGAAAAGGACACCGTTTATTTCCTTCTGTTGAGCATTTTTTACTTTAAATTTGCTTCCTATTTCCTGTCCTGCCTTATAAACTGGGATCATTCTTTTTTCCAGCTGTGTAAATTCTTTTTTCTGATCTTCAGTTCTGTCGCTATCTGTCTTGTTTCCCAATGTTACTGAAATAATTTCAAGATTTCCAATTTTGCTTGAAACAATCATATTATATCCAGCTTGTGCATGAAATCCTGTTTTTAGACCATAAATTCCAAATTGATCCAAAAGATGATTTCTATTATTATAAACTACATCTTCTCCTTCAGAATTTTGCAATACCAATTCAGATTCCTTCATCCATGCTCTTAATCTTTCATCTCTAATTGCTCTTTTTCCAAGAAGATACATATCATAAGCTGTAGAAATATCCATATTTTTCTTAGTCATAGAAGATGGCAGACCTGCTGGAGTATAATAATGTGTATCCTTCATTCCAAGTTCTTTAGCCTTCTCATTCATCAATTTTACAAAATTATCATAATTTCCATGCCCAATGTGATATGCCACCAAATATGCAGCATTATTGGCAGAATAAATAATTTCTGCACGCAATAAATCTCTTAATGTATAACAGTCACCAGCTTTTGCATTTAGCCAGCTTCCTCCCATATTTACTGTTTCAGGCGTAAAACATACTTTATCATCAAGTTTTGCATTTCCTCTATCCACTTGATCAAGTGTAACAAGAATATTCATAACTTTTGTAAGTGATGCTATCGGATGTTTTTGTCTTGACATTTTATCCTTCAAAAACTTTTCCATCTGTAGTTGCAATATATTTTATTACTTCTCCAGAATATTGTGAAACGCCTTCTTGCTCATGTTCTATCGCTTTTACAACTTTTTCTTTTTTTGGAGCAGGCTTATTATTGCTGCTGGTATTCTCTACTTTTACAGATTTATTTTCATTATTATTAACTTCTTTTTGTTTTTATTATCCTTTAAATTTTTTTCATTTACAGTTTTTACCTGTTCATTGCTTTTTTTCAATTTTTCTTCTTTTTCTCAATTTTTTTCGTTTCTCGGTTCTTCCCTTTTTACAGACCGATGTTCAACCTCGCTATGTCTTTCACTGTTTTTCCCTTACAGCCGGAGCACTTTTTTTCTCTTCCCTAACTGTAACACTTTCTTTTGGAGCAGTACTTCCAACTTCCTGTTCACCTTCCGCATAAACTAACGATGCAAGCAATGCAACAACTCCCAAAACCAAAACTCTTTTTACTCTTTTAACCATTCTTTTCCTTTCTCATATTATTTAAAATTAATAATTACACTAAACCACTTTAAAACAACCTTACACTAATTTTTTTATTTAATTTAAATAAAAAAATAGCACAAAACAAAAATTTACAAATTATATTACTCTTTCCTTAAATTATCTAAATTATACTTACAATAATTCCGAATTTCACATATATCACATTTCGGACTTCTAGCAATGCACTTATCCCGCCCATGTAAAATCATATAATGCGAATATACAAACCAGTCCTTTTTAGGCACGAATTTCATAAGTTCCCTCTCGATAATTTCAGGATTCTCACTTTTTACAAATCCAATACGGTTGGATAGCCTTTTTACATGTGTATCGACTACAATTCCTTCACGAATGTTCCAAAGTTCACCTAGAACGACATTTGCAGTTTTTCGACCTACGCCTGGCAGTTCCACTAGCTTTTCCAGTTCCTTTGGAATTTTGTCATCATACTTTTCCAATATCATTTCAGCATTCAATTTTATATTCTTAGCCTTATTTCTGTAAAATCCCGTTGACTTTATGTACTTTTCCAATGTTTCCAAGTCCATTTGCCTTATATCCTCAGGTTCCTTCACAACTTTAAAAAGTTCCTTTGTAACAATATTGACACGTGCATCAGTACATTGAGCCGAGAGAATCACCGCAACCATCAACTGATAAGGTGTTTCAAATTCCAAAAGCCGCTTTTGGATTTCCAAACTTTTCCTTTAATATTGGAAATACCTTTTTAAATCTTTCCTTTTTTTGTCATTTCTCTCTCCAAAATTTCAAAAAAAAATTTTTTTATTGCTTCTAAAAATAAAAAAATGTATTGGATAAAATAAATAAAAAAAGTATTTCATACTTCTTCCCTTTTTCACCGTTATACATAAAAAAATAAATACTAACGAAATTAGTGAAAAAAATTGAGTATCAGGTAAATCAAAGACCTCAGGAAAAAAATTGCATTGAAAAACATTTAATACAAGAAAAATTCATCAAAATTTTTAAATTTATCATTTCTAAAAAAATACTAAAATTCATAATGAGTAAAATCCCATACATTCCATAATCCAATTTAAATTTTTGCGAAAAAAATAAAATAAATTCAATCAGAATAATTTTCAAAAATTATACTTATTTTTTTCAAACTAAAAAAATATAAATGGACAAAAAGCCCTAAAAAAATAACGTAAAAAAAGATATTCATTGGATAATTGTAACCAAGCAGGACTGATGGCATTTGAATACTAACAGCAAAAAAATAAATAACCTTAAAAGATACTTTTTCAAACTCCGAGTATGCACATACCCTTCACTAAGTGTAAATGCAAATATCGGGAACGCAATCCTTCCAGCAACATTTAAAAATCTCACTTCCACCAATTACATAATGATAATGATCCAAAAAAACATTGTCACTATCCCAATTACCTTCAAAATAAATAAACTCAATTCATCTCCTAAATTCAATATAAAAAAACTACAATGACACATCTAAAAAAATATGATTATTCTAATAAATATATCATATTTAATAATATCATTTTTCAGTTTAATTTCAAGAATTTTTTTAGAAAAAAATTATACTAAATTCTATTTAAAAAAATAAAATAATCTTTCTGTATTCAGCAACGGAAAATTGCAATTCCCTGTTAAATAAAACTGCAAAAATAAATCCATAAACACTATTTCCATTTAAACAGAAAACTAATCATAAAAAAAGCAATCCATCTTTCACTCTTTCACTTATAAAAGTCAAAAATTTCTTGCTATTTTTTTACCATCTAAATTTTTTTAAAATTATTTAAAAACGCTGTTACTGTTGCTAAAAAAATCCAAAAAAATTACTCCTGGTAAATTTGCTGCTGATAATGGATAATCCTTTTTGTTCTTTTTAAAAGTCCATAACTTGTCCATATTGCACAGTTAATAGTAGCTGCAAAGGTTGTAGAAAAAAATGTTTTTGTGACCGTGTAAGTTTCCCATAATTTGGGGAACATAAGATACGTACATTATTACAGAAAGTAATGTTCCAAGCCATCCTAAAAATTTTTTTAAATTCTTTTTCACTCATATTTTTCCTCCTATCCATTATATTTTTAATCAGGTCAGTTTAATATTTCCCAACTGAAAATATAACATATAAATTTTTTTATATTTTATCATTATAACATTTTTTTATTTATAATTTCAAATAAATAATTTTTTAGTTTTTTTGTTAAATTATAATTTTTTATATTACTTTTTACTTTTTTTATTGCACTTGGCTTGACAATATACTTTTTCTAAATTTTTTTACTTGACATTAGGTAAAAAAATTCGGTATAATACTTTTGTTAGTTTTGCCGCTTTAGCTCATCTGGTAGAGCAACTGACTTGTAATCAGTAGGTGGTTGGTTCGAGTCCGACAAGCGGCACCACTTTTAAAAAAATATCACTCATATTATGAATTTTTGAACTATTTTTATTAAAATAAAATAGTTTTTTTATTTACTTTAAAAAAATTTTTTTAAATTTCACATTATACTCAAATCTACTTAATTTAAAAGTATACTATTAAAGATCATTTAAATTCAGGATTTGAGTAAAATAGTCTTAATTTTTTTGAGTTCCGTTTTTAAAAGCAGTTTTACTATAGTAAAAAAATTATCTTAACTCCTCTCTTATTTCCTCCTTTATCTTTTTATTTTTTTCAAAAAAGAAAAAAATCTGATAAATTCAAACCTTTCTTTTTCTAAATTAATCTTAAATACTACTTGTATTATTTTTTTGGTTTTCTTAGCCAATAATTTATTATGTTCCTTTATTACTTCATTAAAGTTTGCAAGTACATTTTCAGGTGTTCCATCTTCTGTCTGTGCAAAAGAAACTGTCACTTACTGAAGAATGTGAGGCTTTTTCCTTTTTCTCTATTCTTTGAATAAATACATTTACAGATTGATTAAATTTATTAGCCTTTTTGAACAAATTCGCTGTGATCTCCAGGCATATATCCTTCTTTTTTTCAAGCTGTTTTGTATTTTTTTAAGGATTTTTTTCAAATTTTATAAGGGCCTTATCCATTTTTTTCTTCCATCTTCTTAAATTGTTTAGCATTTCCCTTTGAAATAAAGTCGCTTGCATCTAATTCCTGCTTATGTATTTCCTTTATAATTTTTTTCACCTTCAGTAATAAACATAAATTGATTATATGTAATAAACTGTTTTCGTTTATCATAATCCTTTATCATCAATTTTTTTATTTCATCAGATTTCTTTTTCAAACACGTTTTTTTATAACTTTTTAGTAACTTGGTTATATTTATCCAAAGTTGCAAGTAATTGCGTATGCAAAACCTGTGCCTTTTCATAATTATCTTTTTAAGTATTCTTTATTTTTTTATAATATGTTCTCATTTCATCTGTAATTGGCATCATTTTTTTCAAGTATCGGAATCATCGCAATCGCCTTTTTTTATCCATTTCATCTTTTTCTTTTCCTTGCTAGTTTCCAATTCCTTCAACTTATCAATAAAATCCTTATCAATTGCAATATCCGCCGTAATATCCTCATTTTGAATAGTTCTAAACTTCTTATCTGTTCCAGCATCTTCAAAAATAATATAAAAAGCCCCTTGTCAATATTAAGTATTCTATTATAAAAAAACGTATGTGCTTACTATATTTATCTTTATTTCTGTCCAATATCTCCTGCTCTTTGGAAATTCCGCTCCAACGATTTCTTTTCCACCTTTCCCGACATCATTGATAAAATCACTATTCCTAGCATAACTAGCACTATTATCCCTATTTTTTTCATATAATTGTTTTTCACTCCTCCTTCTAATTTATAACAAATTTATCTTAAAACTCAATCTAAAGAGTTATAATCATTCCATCAATTTCTAGTATTCAACATAATTTTCAGGCAATTTTTTTCATCTAAATTTCTTTTGAGTTTTATTTTTAAATCCATTTTACTTCCTTAGTACAATTATAATAATTTTTTTATACATAATGTCAAACAAAAAAATATTTTTTTGAAAAAAATTTTTAAAATATGTGCTATACTAAATTCAACAATTAAAGATGTTAAATATTTATTATTTAATTATTCTGAAGTTTAACATTAAATAAAAAGGAGAATGATTCAAGATGAAAAAAAGTACTGCTTATTATCTCAATGTTTATGATATTTATGATTGGGTATGGAAAGGGAAAGGCACTTGATGTGAATATGGAAACTGGAGCTAAAATTCCTAGTTTTCAGTTAAGGGACTTCAGCGGAAAATACACAAATAGCAGAAAAATATTTAATAACGGAAAGCCTACATTATTAGTTTTTAGCAGACAGAATGGTGTCCATATTGCCGTTCAGAATTGCCTGATGTTCAAAAATTTTATGAAGAAAATAAGGATAACGTAAATGTAGTAGTTGTATTTACAAGAAGAAAAACAAATTTATCAGAAACTAAAAAATATGCAGAAGAAAGCAAATTTACTTTCCCAGTTTACTACGATGCCGATGATTCAATAATGAAGGGATTCAAAGTAAACAGTATTCCATACAACATAAAAATTGAAAATTCAAAAATTCAAGAAATTTTAGGTGGAACTATGCAATATGATGCTATAAAATCAGCATTTGGCATTGAATAAATTTATTAATTAAGTTTCAGTTTTTAAAATTTATCAGGATTTAAAGTTTTTGTGCTTTAAGTCCTTTTTTTATACTATTTTTCCATTAAAATAACAGATTTATTATAGTCAAAACTATTTAAAAATTATATAAATTTAAGAGTTGAGTAAAATAGTCATTGTTTTTTTAAGTTTAGTTTTAAAAGCAGTTTTTACTATATAATACAAAGGGGTCAAAAGACCCTTGTCAAAAAAATAGACTATGATTTCTCCCTTTCAAAAAGGGATTTAGTACATAAATTTAATTCTAATTCTAATTCTAATTCATAAAATTAATATAATTTTTGTTCCACATTCTGGACAAAACTTGCTTCCATTTGTCTTTGTTCCACATTCTGGACAGAATTTCGGAGCGGCGGTATTTCCTGCAGAATGATTATTTTCTGATGGCTGCTGATTATTATTGGGAGCTTGGTTTTGCTGATTCATCTGATTTGCCATCTGTTGTCCCATCATCATTCCCATTTGCATTCCTGCAACATTCCCAGCCATATTTCCTGCACCTGTTCCATTTTCCATAGAGTCAGCCATTGCCATTTGAGTATACTTGTTTACATCTCCAACCATACTTTGTCCTGCTGCTTTTTCCTGCATACGTTTTATTTCTTCTGGATAATTGAAGCTGGAAATAGTGAAACTTGGAATGCAAAGTCCGATTTTTCTCATTTCAAAATCCATATCTTCTTTAATTCCATTTCCAATTTCATAAGAATTTGCCTGAAGATTGAACATATCCTTTCCTTCTCTAACTATCCATTTCATAAGCAGCTGATCCAGCATTGAGATTACTCTTTCTTTTACATCATCAATATTATACTGCTGCTTAATTCCAGCAATTTTATCAATAAATACATTGTAGTTATCAACTTTACAGGCCATTACGCCAAAGGCTCTTATTGGCATCCCTCCTGGAAGCCCTGGTGCCGGAATATTAATGGCATTTTTAGTTCCCCATTTTACAGTAACTTCCTTTGTATTGATAAAAAGCACTTCGGCTCTCATTCCTGAATTAAACCCAAATTTAAATCCTTTTAATGTTGACAAGAAAGGAACTATCTGTGAAGCAACATCATAACTTCCTTCATCTTCAAAAACACCTTCCACTTTTCCATTAAAAAGAAAAATTGCATCCTGTCCAGGTCTTATAATCAATTTTGATCCTTTTTTTATTTCTTTGTTTGACCATTTCCAGAAAAGAGTTTCATCATTATACTGCTCCCATTCTATAACGTTAGCAAGCTGATTTCCAAATAATCCCATTATAAATTTCTCCCTTCAAATTTTATAATCCCATTTCCTTTTTTAATCTTTCAAGCTCATCATCAACCGCAGATGAATTTTCCTTAGATTCCGCATCATCATATTTCTTCATAAGGTCATCTACTTCATCTCTTTTTTTGGGAGAATTAAGTTCTATACTTGCATTTGCTTCATCTAACATTCTGTTAGCCTTTTCTTCAACAGAATTAAATGCATCCATTTTTCCGCTTATGCCAGTAGAAGATGATAATTTACTAATTTTTTGAGCAGATTTTGCCATTTTGATTTTTGCCTTTATTTCGTTTCTTCTGGCATTAAGTTTTTGTATATCTGACGTAAGTTTATCGTGCATTTCTCTCATTTTTTTAAAGAGTTTTTCAACTGCAACCATTTTTTTCCTTTTCAAGCGATTCCAATTTTATTTTTAATAGATTCCTTTTTTTCCAAAAAAACATTCTTGCATCAGCTTCATTTCCAGCTTGAAGGGCTTTTTTCGCATAACTTTCCATTTTTTTAATTTCATCTTCACATTCCAAAACTTTTCTTTTTGCTGCGCTTTCCTGTGCCATTACAGCAACTGTTTCAGCCTTTACACTCCCAAGATCCTTTTCCATATCCCTTAAATACTGATCTATCATTTTTTTCAGGATCTTCCATTTTATCCAGCACCGCATTAATATTTGATGCCATTATTGTTTTTAAATCTTTCTAAAATACCAGCCATTTCAAATTCCTCCAATATATTTTTTTATTTATTCATATAGTAAAATAATAATCCCAATGCTATTACAGCCAATATAACTGCAATGGCTATTTTTTTACAGCCGATTTTTGGATATTCACCAACTATTTTTCCCATTTTTCCCCATTTATAACAATTTGATAGGATTTTTCCATTAAATGAATAAGACATTGAATATACAGGTAATAGTAAAAGCCTGTAATATTCATCGCTCCAATAGATGGAATATCTTATATCTCGTACTCTATCGTATCTTCTTAGCACATCTGAAGAAATTGTATTGTAAATTTCATCTTCCATTTTTACTTTAGCCTCTTCATAGCCTTGCCTCATGGGAACTTTAAAAATCTCAGAGTTGTACCCTGACAAATATCTTGAATCAAAATTTATCGTATCTTCCACATTAAATCCTCCAAGACTTTTTAAAAGCCTGTCATTTAGCGTTCTGGAAGCTCTCATTATAGCATTTCTGAATTTGTTCCCAACTTCTCCACTTACATAATACCAGTCTGTGACTATTCTTGTCCTAGTCTTTCCATCCTCTTCGTAAATTTCTGTCCTGTCAATCCCTCCCTGAGCAGTATATTCAGTATCTGCACTATTATCAAAAGACCAGTATGGGAGATATATTCCAGTTACTTTTCCACTTTGGTACAAATTTTTTAAAACATTTGGAGCAAACCATCTTCTTTTTATCCAATTTGAAAAAAGATTTCCAATTTCCCTTTTATCCACAAGAAAAGGTCTTATTCCATCAGGTTCTAATACAGATACCGCCTTTTCACTTAATACAATATTTGTATCACAATAGGGACACTTTTTTGAAGTTTCAAGTGGCTCCATCTCGACCATAGCACCGCAGGAACTACATTGAACAATAGTTTTTTCTTCAGTTATTTTATTTTTTATCCTTTTTTCATAATCATTTTATATCGTGTCTTTTTATGTGTAAAAACTTTTTGGCAATTCCTCTTCTGTTTCACAATTTTTCACATTTCAGATTCCCAGATTTCGGATCAAACCGCATCATTCCGCCACAATTTTTTTACATCTAAAAATCATCACTTTTCATTAAAAATACTCCTTGACAAAAAGGTTTTTTTGATCTCAAGTTAAATAAAATTTAATAAATAAACATAGAATCTCCAAAACTATAAAATCTATATTTCTCTTCAATAGCCTTTTTATAAGCCTCAAAAATAAATTCTTTTTCCGCCAAATGCTGAAATTAACATAATTAACGTAGATTTTTGGCAAATGAAAAATTTGTAATTATTGCATCAACAATTTTAAATTTATAATCTCCATAACTGAACCTCCCACGACTAAAGTCGCAGAGTTCTAAAAATCTTTAAAAAAACATTCAAAAAAATTTTTCTAAGAAGTTTGATAGCTTTACACTACCCTTATTCTTTTTAGGTGTGTTCAGCTTACCTCTATTGTATAGGACATTTAAGTCCACAACTTTACTTTTTCCTTAATATGTTTAATGCTCCATTACAATCTGCATTTAATTGATAACCTTTACTTGTTCGATATAATCCTCTTTTTTTATCCTTTTTTTCCACTGAATATATATTCTTTTTGATTTTTCTTTATCATATATTGGAATTATATCTCCATCAAAAGAAACTTGCTTTTTGATGTATAACTCTCTTCTTGCAGTTTAAATTCTATTCCATATAGTTTACATAGGTATATTAATTTATCTCTTAATTTTTCCATACGGTATATTTACAAAAATTTTTGATTATTTATACTTCCAATATTTGAATTTCTTTGAAAATCTTCATTATATCCTAGAACTAGTTTTTCCTATATCATTATTAAGACAATAATTTACAATTATTCTTGCTGCTTTTGAAAGGTAATCATTTATACGATTATTTCTCTTTCTGGCTATTCTCTTTTGTCTTAATGTTGTGCGCTCAATCTTTTTGCTTATCTTTTTATACTTTGTAATTTTTGCATTTGTCTTATTATAGTATTGATTTATTGATTTTAATTTTTCTACCATCTATTATGAATGATGCTCCATTATTTAGTTACACAAGTACAAAGATTATTTATACCTAAATCAATTCCTAGTGCATTATTTTTCATTTAATTCCCTTTGAACTTTCCTCTACTTCATAAAGTATATTGAATTTCAAAGTACCTAGAATGTTGTTTTGGTATTATTCTAATCTCTTTTTATTTTTCTTGTCTTTTTAATACTGGTGGTAGTTTTTATTGCGATTTCCTTATGTGCCTTTCTAAATGAATTTGAATAAGGAACTATCAGAATATCATCTTTTAATCTAACAAAACCTATAACAAGAGTTGTAAAAACCATCTTTAGCAAGATATTTAGGTAATTTTTATATCTTTAAAATTATATTGACCATTTTTAGCAAGTTTTAAAAAGTACAAAAAAATGATTTGAAACTTCCGTCTACTTCTTTTTAGAATTTGCTGAGCCATGTTAGAATTTAACTTCTTATAGTTCTCACTATTTTTTTAAGCATTTTATAGTTTTCGTTATAACTTAAATACTTTTTTTATTTTTTTAAAAATAGTATTGTCTAACATTGTATATAGCCTGATTCTTTAAATTTTTAGCTATATGGCACAAATATTTTAAATTTCTAAACTCTTTTTTTACTAAGATGTTTTTACCTGTTGTTTTTAATGTTAAATACATATATAATCACCTCCTTTTCATCAGAGATATTATACCATGTATTCTACATTTTATCTGTTTATTTTTAAATATTTTTAAAGTTTTTAAAACCCCACAATAGTGGGAAGCGTCGTTCACATAAATACGCTACCATTTATGCAGTTCTCATGGCATATGTACTCCTTAATAAATTAAGGAGATTAGCCTTGAACTTCTTGTTATCTCTAACAAGCACAGACTATATCTTATCCATATCCTATTTCAAGGACTTAGGCGAAACCACTTCCAATACCAGTCGCTTGTATTGTACTCCCTTCACGAGGGATAGTCGTTGAACTTTCCTTTTCAGGATTAGCTGCTGATTGTCTATTATCATAATGTTTAGGATTTAACCTTACACCATCCAGTATATTTTTTCTGCTTTCGCTACCTTCACACCTATACCATATGCTCACTTAGATATTATGTTGTGGTTATACTAGCTTTAAGAGTTCCCAGCAGTTCAGTTTCTTTGTTGCACGGTTTTGCTCCGTGTCTACATACAAGTTTCCCTATATGCTTACTAAAATTTTCGTGCAATTCATCTCACGACTAAAGTTGCGAGTGTTCTTGCACTATTTAATAAAAATACTTGTATTTCCTTCATCTGCCATAATTTTACCATTTTCATAAGCAGCTGATTCCAATGTTCTTACTGATGTCGTTCCTACTGCAATTACACGATTTCCCTTTTTCTTAGCCTCATTGATAATTTTAGCCGTTTCTTCAGGTACTCGATATTTTTCACTGTGCATCTTATGATCCAGTACATTTTCCACCTGTACAGGCCTAAACGTTCCAAGTCCCACATCCAAAAATACTTCTGCAATGATAACTCCCTTTTCACGAATTTTTTCTAAAAGTTCATTTGTAAAATGAAGTCCTGCAGTTGGAGCAGCGACAGATTCCCCTTCCTTTGCATATACAGTCTGATATCGGTTCTTATCCTCCAATTTCTCCATAATATATGGCGGAAGCGGCATTTCCCCCAACTTATCCAATATTTCCTCAAATCTTCCTTCAAAATTAAATTTTACAACTCTATTCCCATCTTCCTTAATTTCCAAAAGTTCCGCCTCCAGAACCCCTTCTAAAAATATGATTTTCTGCCCAATTTTCAACTTTTTAGCAGGCTTTAACAAAACTTCCCACGTATACAAATCATATCTTTTTAAAAGAAAACATTCAAGTACAACTCCATTTTCCTTATGCCCAAACAATCTTGCAGGAATAACTTTTGTACGATTAATTACAAGAACATCATCTTTTTTTAAATAATCTATTATATTATAAAAATTTTTTTATGTTCCAATGTTTTTTTCTGTTTTTATTTAATACTAGCAATCTTGAATGATCTCTTGGATTAACTGCATGCTGTGCTATCAGCTCTTCTGGCAATTCAAAATCAAAAATCTGAAATTTTTCATTTAACTTATTTTTTTCTCACTTTCTCTTATTTTTAAAAGGAAACAGGGAATTTAATAATTCCCTGCCAATTTCCACAATTTTTTTATTTATTTTTTTAAATATATCTATTAATATGCACTTCCAATTTCAAATGTTTTATAAGTGTCTACTCTATTATACCATCCTTGCAGCCATCTGCTTTCATTTCTTGGAGCATTTTTTACACGTCTTGCCAATATATCTTTAGCAGAATTACTAAATTCTACTAATGCACTTTGTCCAGTCGCTGTTCCCTTCATATTTTCAAGTACTTGCCTCAATCCCCAAGCAACATTGTTATACGATGAAACACCTTTCAATCCTTCACCTTTAAAGTTTACATAGTCAATTAACGCATATAGCCCATTGGGAGTGTTTACCATTCTATCAAATTGATTTTTTAAATTCTCCTTATTTGAAGAAGCCTGTATCATTTTATCAAGCGAACTTTTTAACCTGTCATAAATAAACATTACCTGAATATCTCTTGTATTGTCAAAAAACGCAATTAATTCTTGAATATCCTTATCCCCGTTAGCCTTTTTAGCCATTAACTCTGATTTGCTGTTCCAAGGGGAATGTTTAAATTCTGCAAGTAATTTTGGCAATGCAATACCTTTTTCCTTATAATAGGCAATCATATCAGGTAAACTGTCTCCAAATCCACTTCTTCCACCGCTAGCCTTAAACCACGTGAAATGTCCAATTCCAAGTGACGGAAAATTTTCTCCATCGTTCCAGTCAACTAGATTATTTCTAACTCCACCAGTTTCATTCTGGAAAATTTTCTCCGCTACAGCAAGTAATTGTTCTCTTGATAATTTCATATCAGGCGTTCCTTGCTGAGTTTTTCTGTTTGCTGTGTAGGTATTTTCATTTGGACGTTCGTAACTTCCACTATCACGCATATTTTTCAAGCTTGTATTTACATTTAAATCTATGCTTTTTATTATTATATTGATTTTTTTAATTAATTTTTTTCCAATTGAGAATTATTAGTTTTAGTTGAAGCTACCGATACAAGTTCTTTTTTAGGCGTATTTACGCTTTCAATGTTCCCTTTTAACGACACCTCCTTAATATTTTCATTTCCAAATAATGCTATTGAGCATGTTATACCCAATAATAATATTCCTGTTCTTTTAAAAAAATTTCCTATCACTAATCATTAACTCATCTCCATTCTTTTTTTAATTAAACAATTTTTATATTTTTTTAAATAGTAAAAAAATCATTTAATGCTTAACTAATTTTCAATTTTATTTATAATTTTCTGTCCTATAACAACTCTATCCAATCCCGCTAAATCCTTCACAACTTCAATATTTTTTAAAACCTGAACTTGCCATAATTTTAGCAACATTTTTTCCCTGCTTATAGCCAATCTCAAATAACAAATACCCAAAATCAGCCAAATAATCAGATGCCTTCTGACAAATTTCATAATAAAAATATAATCCGTCATTTTTTGCAAAAAGTGCTTCGCTTGGCTCATGTAATAAAGTGTCATCTGACATAATACCAACTTCATTAAGGGAAATATACGGCGGATTTGACACTATCATATCAAACTCCCTAAATTCCACATTTTCAAATAAATCAGATTTTAAAATTTTTATATTTGAAACCTTTAAAATCTCTTTATTTTTTTGAGCAGTTTCAAGCGCCTTGTCTGAAATATCCACACCTAGCACATAAGAACTTTCTATTTCCAATGCGGCTGTAATCCCTATTATACCACTTCCAACACCAATATCAAGTATTTTTGGATGAATTTCATTTTTTAAAACCTTATCTTTCAAAGTATCAATCATTTTTTTCAACCAAAAATTTCCGTATCTTGCCGTGGAATTAAAAACCCCTTTGTCAACGTAAAACTTTCTTCCATAAAAATTCCTGCTCATTTAGCAAATATTGAACTGGAAATTTTTTTCACGTCCAATTTTTTTGAATAAAATATCTGATTTTTTTCGATTTCCTCATCTTCAACATCATCCCTGTACTTTGTAAAAAGCATCATTCTATCAATATTCAAAACGTGTGAAAATACAATTTCTGCAATTAATTTCCCCTCTTGAATATCGTTTTTTTCAAGATATTGAACACTTTTATCAAGCAGCAATTTCAATTGTTTTTTTCAGACTTTACTGTATTTTTCAAAATCATTATTATCAGATTTTTTTCTCTTTTGATTTATTTACAATTTCATTCAGTTTTTTTCCCGAATTTTTTTAATTCATTTTCTGATAATACTCGCTCAAATTCAGCATACAGCATAATTCTTTCCATTTTCATTATTTCAGCAATTATGCTTTCTGCCGTTAGCCGAGCATTTTTTTATATTTTTTTCCAAATAATTAACCGATTTATTTAAAATATCCAGCAAATTATTCATTGTTACTTCCAACCTCTTTCAATAATTCAGCTTGTTCATAAGCTATCAAGGCATCTATCATCTCATCCAGATCCCCATCCAAAATTCCTTCAAGCCTATGAAGCGTCAATTTAATTCTGTGATCTGTAACTCTTCCTTGCGGGAAATTATAAGTTCTGATTTTTTCAGATCTGTCTCCACTTCCAACTTGCGAACGTCTTTCATTTTCAACTGCACTTCTTTGTTTTTCACATTCCATTTCATACAATTTAGAAACTAGCACCTTCATTGCAGCTTCCTTATTTTTTATTTGTGAACGTCCATCTTGCGAAGTGACCACAAGTCCAGTCGGCAAATGGGTAATTCTTACAGCAGAATCAGTCGTATTTACGTGCTGTCCACCTGCACCGCTCGATCTGTACGTATCAATTTTCAAATCACTTGGATTAATTTCAACTTCACTTACATCATCTATTTCAGGCAATACTGCAACTGTAATTGTAGATGTATGAACTCTTCCTGAAGATTCAGTAGCTGGAACTCTTTGCACACGGTGAACTCCACTTTCAAATTTTAATCTTGAATAAGCTCCGTGTCCTTTAATCAAAAATGTTACTTCTTTTAATCCACCAACACCGATTTCATTTTTTTCAATGATTTCAGTTTTCCAACGGTTTCTTTCTGCATATCTTGTAAACATTCTGAAAATATCAGCTGCAAATAATGCTGCTTCATCTCCACCCGCACCAGCACGGATTTCCATGATAACATTTTTATCATCGTTGGGATCCTTTGGAAGTAAGAGAACTTTTAATTCTTCTTCAAGATGTGGAATTTCTTCTTCAATCAGATGAATTTCTTCATGCATCATTTCCTTCATTTCCGCATCTTTTTCAATTTTCAAGTCTTCCTTCAGACCTTCTAATTCCTCTTTACGGCTTTTGTAATATGTATATTTTTTAACAACTTCATCAATACTGTTCAAAGCCTTATTATACTCCATAATTTTCTTTGGATCTGACACAACTTCAGGATCCATAAGCTTTTTCTGTAAGTTCCTTATGCTTTAAAAACAACATCGTCTAATTTTTTTGAAACATAATTAATTTTTCCAACTCCTAAATTCTTTATTTTATTTAAATAATTTATAATCCAAACTATTTCTGAACTTTTTTTATATTAATTTTTTTAATTACCTAAAATAAATTTTTCTAATCAACTCTTTTTTTAGATAACTTTTTAACGTTAAGTATTATAGCACATTTTTTTATCTTTTTTTCAATTTTTTTAATTATATAAAATTCCAAATTGCATCATTATAAATAATATGACAAATGCAACTGAAAATCCAAGCAGTCCACCCGCCAGAACTTCCCTTATACTATGAATTCCAGACTTAACTCTGCTTTGAGCAACTAATGCAGCCATAAAGAATCCCAAAACCAGTATTCTCACATCTGAAGTCATAAATACAAGTATTCCAAAAGCAGCAAAAAGCTATCGCGCTATGTCCACTAGGCATACCTCCTTCAAGTGGAGTGCCTTTCCTAAAAAATGTTTTCAGAACAATTACTAAAATTGAAACTAAAATCAATATCAAAATTGAAATATTACCTTTTCTTCCAGCAATAACATGCAATTTATTCGCACCATCAAAAATATCCAGCAATTTATCATAAAATAGCAAATATCCCACGCAAAGCGCATTAATCGCAGCAACCAGAACCGCTCCAGCCGCTACATCCTTAGCCAATTTTGCAAGTGGATGACGCTCAGGAGAAACCAAGTCAACAATTGCTTCAACTGCAGTATTTACAAGTTCTGTAATTATTACAAATGAAACCGACAAGGAAATTATTAAAATTTCCACTTTGCTCGCATTTATAACAATTGCCAAAATCACAATAATAATTGCCGCAAGTATATGAACTTTCATATGCTTTTCATTCTTTAATGCCGAAATTAGCCCTTCTATCGCAAAGTTAAAGCTGTCAACAAGCCTTTTATCCCTTGCCCTTTCTTTTTTTATATCCCAATTATATCTATTCTTTTTATGGAACAATGAAAAATATCGATCTTTTCTTTTTATCACTATTTTTCATTTTTTTATTTTTTTCCCATTAGAATTTCCACTCCTTCCTAAATTTTTTTACAAAAAAATTTATCGAATATAGTTAAACTTGCTCAAAATTTCTTCTTCCCGCTTTCTCATAACAGCCTTATCTTCTTCCTCAATATGGTCATATCCCAGCAAATGCAGCATTCCGTGACATAAAACATAGTAAAATTCACGTTCATCAGAATGCCCATATTCACTGGACTGCTCTCTCACACGATCAATTGAAATTACGATGTCACCTAACATATTGACTGCCCCAATATTCTCTGTTTCATTATAGGCAAAAGAAATTACATCCGTTGGGGCATCTTTTTGGCGATATTCACGATTTATTTCCTGGATTTCATCATTTGTCGTAATCAATAGCGAAAGATAGTATTCACTTTTTGTCAAAAATCTTTCTTGTATTCATCCTTTAAAAATATAGCTTACAAATTCATTTATCTTTTCTTCATCAAAAGAAACTGTCAATTTTTTTCAATGTTATAGGTTATATCTATTTCTAATTTTTTTCTTTTTTTCCATTCTTTATATTTTTCTCCATTTTCATAATTTTTATTTTTTTCTCAATTTTTTTCATTTTTTTCATCCATTTTTTTGGATATTTTATTCTTTCATGATAAACACCTTGCAACGTATTTATAAAGGATTGAATAACTTTTTCCAATTCTCCCAAAGTTAAATCAGAATCGCTTAATTGCTTGTCTTCGATTTTTGATTTTACTAAATATCGGATAAAATTCTCAATTCCTTCCTTACTTTTATTTTCAAGCGTTCTCGTAGCTGCTTCCACCGTATCCGCCAAAAGTATTATCCCTGATTCCTTTGTCTTTGGTTTAGGCCCACTATATCTAAAGTTGCTTTCCACAACTTTTTCTCCATTTTCCAGAGCCTTATAGTAAAAATATTGAGTCAAAGTTGTTCCATGATGCTGTAAAATCACATCCAATATTTCCTTTGGCAATTTATTTTCTTTACCCATTATATATCCATCTTTTGTGTGTGAAGTTAATATTAACGCACTTAACGATGGCTTTATCTTATTATGCGGATTAATTCCATCCCGCTGATTTTCCACAAAAAATTCTGGACGCTTCATTTTTCCAATATCGTGATAATACGAAGCAATTCTCGCAAAAGTTGCATTTGCTCCTATACTTTCAGCCGCTCCTTCAGCCAGCGCTCCAACCATTATACTATGATGAAAAGTCCCTGGCGCTTTTATAAGCAGCTGTTTAAGCAATGTATGTGAAAAATCACTTAATTCCAGTAATTTCATCGTTGTTAAAATATCAAAATAATCTTCAAAATATGGCAATACCGCAAGCGACATCATTCCAGTAAGAATCCCGGAAAATACTGAAAACACTATCATCAGCATAATTAAGCCAAAATTTGACTGATTTACCAATCCGTAGCTAAATGACAGCAACGCCTGAAATATTCCCAAAAAGAAGCTCAATTTAATAATATCGCTTCTTCCAACAAGGTCATCCGCCTTATAAACAGCAACAAGTGAAACCGCTATTGTGACAAAAAAACCACGATTCCTCCTGAGATAGCATAACCATATTAGAAAATGTCATAATAATCGCATAAGTTTTATTTCCTATAATTGTCGAAATAATCGGAAGCATTGCAAAAGGAAGCAAATAAATAAGAAACTGATTATTTAAAAATAAAACATAAAATATATTTACAACTATTATTGTAAGCAATGTCGGATAAAATGCATTTGATTCCACGACTTTTTCTTACATTTTTTTAAGAAGAAAATATATTAAAAATTAAAAAGCAATGAAAATGTCGTTATTAGTCCAACTGCCTTTTTTAAATTTATCCCCATTTCTTACCAAATTCAGTTTTTTTCCAATTTTAAAAAAATGCATCTGAATCAATTATTTCACCTTTTTTTACAATAATATCCCCTTTATAAATCTTAATTTCCTTATCTCTCAATGACATCATATTATCTGCAATTTTTCTTTTTTTGTTGCTTCCTCATTTATGACTAGATTTGGCTTTTATAAAATTTTTGAAGAACTTTCATATCTAAATTATCAGCCTTTATATTCTTTCTTCTGATAATTTTTTTGGCAAATTCTCCATTTTATAAATTCCTGTGCTGTAAATTTCAGACATAGTTTCACTTAAATTTACAGAATATTCCACATTTTCTGTTCTTTTCCACTATTTCCCTAATATCAGCATTTGTAAATGTATATTTATTATCTTTTTATATACTTTTGCAATCGTTGCATCATCAGACAAGTTCATATTCCGTATATCCCGCAAAAATTTATTAAGAGCAATCACCGTTTCCCTGTTTACATCCTTTATTTTATCATATTCAGGCTGTGTTGTTCTCATTATTTTTTCCTCAATGCTGTCATCTAAAATATCTACAAAATACGACATATTTTTTTATATGCAACAATATCAGATTTTTGCAATACTTCCAACATTGTAGTTTACATTCAGTCTTGACATTTCTATAATTATTCCAAATATCATAAATGTTATCGCCAAAATAACGAACCTGAACATAAATCTATTTTTTTGATATAAGATTGGGATTTCATCATTTTTTTATTTCTTTCTTTAACTTCAAAAAAAGAAATTCCCGCCCTAATATATTTACTCTCATTTTCCCTATCCTTTCCTAAAATTTATAATCCTCCCTTTTTTTATTTTTTTATCATATTCAAAAATTTTTTTACTTCATTCTTTCTAAAATCTCATTTTTACTTCCAACTATTTTTATTCCTTGGAAGAGCAGCCAAAAAAATTTCTTCCCATACATTTTTTTATTACTCTATTATCAAGAATAATTATATTTCCGCTATCTGACTTGCTTCTAATAAGCCTTCCAATTCCCTGCTTAAATTTAATCACAGCCTGCGGGACTTGATAATCATTAAACGGATTTTGTCCATTCCTTTTTATATTTTCAATAATCGCCTCTGTCACAGGATCGTTCGGCACCTTAAACGGCAGTTTTGTAATAATTACCGATTTCAGCTGATCTCCCTGCACATCGACACCTTCCCAGAAACTGTCTGTCCCAAATAATACTGGGTTTTTAGAGTTTTTAAAAATTTCAATCATTTCATGCCGTGGAAAGTCATTTTGCCTTATAAGCGTATACTCCTTTTGCGAAAACCATGTTTTTAGCCGGCTATACAAAAAATTCAAGGTACTATACGAAGTAAATAATAAAAAGCAATGTCCCTTCGTACTTTTTATCACTTCTTCAACAAATCCTTCCAAATCTCTCATAAATTCAGTATTCGTTGGATCAAGCGCATCTTCTGGAATATAGACCTTCATTTGCTTTTTCATAGTCAAATGGCGATTTTTACAATTTTTTTCATCTATTTTTTTGGATTTTTCCTTCACAAGTCCAACACTTTTTTTATAATAGTCAAATTTATTGTCAACAGCAAGTGTTGCCGAAGTAAAAATCATTCTATCCAATTTATTAAACAAATTATCATTCAGTTCATCTGAAATATCAAAAGGTGTTGCGTACAATTTCACATTTGGGCGTACTGTCGTAACATTTGCCCAGTAAACATAGCCTTCCTCTTTCCCTTCCAAAATAAACTCAAACTTTTTTTATAATATTGTTTCAGCCTTTCATAATATCTTGAAAATTCAAATAAAAAAATCCATCTTTATCTTCAAGATTATAATTATTCACTTTATTTAGAAATTTATTAATTTTTCATAACTAAATTTCCCATAAATTTCCTTAAACTGGCTATTTAATTCCATAGTTTCACGAAATAATTTATTGCTTTTGCATTTTTTTCCTTATCAATTTTTTTGCTTTAATTTCCCTATTGTCATTATTTTTCCGAAAAAAAGAAAAAGTCAACTTATCAAAAAAATATCAATTCCCTTATCATAAAAATTTATTCAGCTCTTCAACAACATTTTTCCTGCAATTCATCAACTTCCCTGTATTCTTCACTCGAAAGACTTTCATTCAAGTAAGCCAGAAGTTTTACAAGAGCCCCACCATTGCTTGATTTTACAACACGCTTATTATAAATATTTCCCATAAGTCGTCCAAAGGAAATTTTTGACGTTTCAAAAGTAAAAATAATTTCTAGCAGTATCTTCAATATTGTGTGCCTCATCAAAAACTAAAATATCATAATTTGGCAAAATTGAATAATTTGTATAAAAATCCCGTCTGATTTCTAATTGCCAAATCAGCAAAAGAACATATGATGGTTCACAATAAGAAGTGTCGCATCTGAAATATTTTTTTCTTGCATTAAAAAAATGACATTTTTGAATAATATGGGCATTTTTACGCCTTTACACATATCAGCTTCACTATTCACTTTTTTCCCAAATACTGTTTGAAATCTCATATTTTAGCTCATTTCTGTCACCTGTCTTCGTAACCTTTTTTTATCCCATTCTATAAGATTTCTTATAATATTTTTTTCCCTTTTTTTCATCTTCTGTATCCGTTTCCTTATCAACAACCTCCAAATTATAAAGTTTCCTTTTACAAAGATAATTTCCTCTTCCCTTCACAATCTGGTAATTAAAATCTTCATCAATAATTTTTTTCAAAAGCGGAATATCCTTATTAATAAGCTGTTCCTGCAAATTAATTGTATTTGTAGAAACAATTACTTTTTAAATTATTTTTCAATGGCATAAATCAATGTAGGTAAAAGATAAGCAATCGTTTTTTTCCAGTTCCAGTCCCAGCCTCCACTATCAGCTTTTTTTATTCTCATTCATACTTTTTTTCAATAAACTTAGCCATCTCATACTGCTCCCGCCGTACTTCAAACTTTCCAAAAATTTTTTTATGAATAATCCCATTTTTCTCCAAAATAATCATCAATATCAATTTTTATAAATTCCCTTAAAGGCACAACCACACAAATATCATCCACATCATTATTTACAATATACGAAGCTCCACCAACTTCTCCATACATACTAGAAATATTCACATCCTCATCAGATGGAATCAGCACTCCAGATGGATGATTATGTATTATAACCTCATTTTTTCTCATCATATTCAGCAACGCAGCAACAGAGCCAGCATTTCCCCTAGCAATAACCTCAACTTTAGAAACAACTCCATTCTTATCAGGAATTCCCCTAAAAAATATCTCATTCCCGCCATATCTCTTTATTTCTGACCGCATCCCGCTTGCCGCTTTTTCACTAATAAATTCAGAAATTTTCATTTTTCCTCCTATACTAAAGATTTTTACTATATAAAAAGTTTTTCAACTTTTTCTTTACAAAAAAATAACCATTGCTTATACAACAATGATTATTTACTTAGAAATTGATTTTCTTATTTTTTATTAATTTCAGGAACTCCCTTTTCCGTCAAATCATGATTTTTTCTATAAAATTCCCATTCATCAACTTCTTTACCATCCTTAAATTTACAAATTCCATACTCACTTCCATCTTTATCCTGTTTTTATAATCGACTCGCCACCTTGTTCCACACAATAAACCGAAGCAGGATTAGCCATTCCAATCATTTTTTGTTCAGGAAAATCTTCATTTTGATAGTCGTTATTCTGATTTACATTCCCTGCAGAAACACTTTGCTTCACACTTACTGGCTTTTTCACTTTCCGGCTCACATCCTTACTATGTGCCTCCAATGACATCGATAATAATCCAACCAATAAAATTCCAAATACTTTTTTCATTTTTCCTCCTTATTATTTCACTTTTGTATTATTTATAGAAACCTGTAACCTTAATTTCTATAATTTTATCTTTTACAATTATCCATAAACAGTTATAACCTTAAAATTAATTTATCATTGTAGACGATTACGATTCCTATATTTTTACATGTATTATACAAAAATTTCTATATATTAATCTATATTTTTACCTTAATTCCATATTTTTTTATTTCATTATTTATCAATTACCCAATTTCTTCAAAATAATTTTTTTCTGCAATCCATAAGTCGATATTTTTCCGATTAACCAAATAAGCAAAAAAATCACAATTATCACAAAAAAATGGCAAATTATTAAATCCAAAAACTTCTCCGCCAATAAAAAAATTGGTGCTAATAAAAGTATTTGTCGCACTTCCAAATACACTTATATAACCTGCAGCTGCAACAAATTCAATCGGCAGACCAAAGAAAATCGCTATCACAACACCCAATGAAGCCCCAATTGAAAATAATGGTGTCACTTCTCCACCTTGAAATCCAGCGAGCCAATGTCAATGTTGTCAATAACAATTTTTAATATCCAATCATATCCAAAAATTTGTTTCCCTGAAAAAAACTGTTTTTCAATTAAATTTGTTCCAAGCCCTGTATATCGACCTTCATGCAATAATAAAAAGTATTATGCTAAGAAAAAAATTCCGATAATAAAAAAATTCGATAATATGGATTTTTAATTTTTTTCTGCAGCAAATTTTTTTCAAAAAAACTTTGTAAATAAACAAATAAATTTCCAGCAATTCCAAAAATTATTCCTAAAATTGCAAATTTTACAAATGTCATTGGAGTTATTGATAAAGTTATATTTACAATATGAGTAAACTTTTTCCAATCCTAAAAAAAGATGAAGTCCAACTGGCAGTAAATGCTGCAACAATAGCTGGAAGCAAAGCATACAACTGCAGATTTCCCAATGCTAAAACTTCTAAACCAAAAAAAATAACGCTGCAATCGGTGTTTGAAACAATCCTCCAAAACCTGCCGCCATTCCTGTTACCAAAAAGACTTTAGACTTATCAGGAAAATTAAAATACTTATTAAATCTATGGGAAAGCGTCGCCCCTAGCTGCACAGCAACCCCTTCACGCCCAGCACTTCCTCCAAACAAATGCGTAATCCAAGTCGCAACCGTCACAATCGGAATAAGTCTCAAAGGAATCTCCTTCTCAGTCCCGTTCCCAACTTCAAAAATTAGTCCCATCCCCTTGCCAGTCTTCCCAGCAAATTTTTGATAAATAAAAACAATCAAAAGTCCTGCCAAAGCCAAAAAAGGCACAAAATAATATAAATATTCCTTCCGAATATCTCCAATTAAAAGCAATCCTCTTCCAAAAAAATCGTATCAATTATTCCAACAATAAGACCAATAATAATACTTGCTATTATCAATTTTAAATACAGAAAATACGAATGTTGATAGCTTTCTTTTTATATTTTTTTAACACTTAACTTCTCCTCTCTAAAAATTTATTAACATCAAATTGTTTGTACTAGGTTCCATTTAAAATTATATTATTTACTGACAAGAAATGTCAACTCCTTGTAAAGAAGTCCATAATAATCTCGCTATTTATACTTGAACTATTTAAAATCAAATTATTAAAAAAATTATATAAATTTATGGTTTTAAGTAAAAATAGTCATAACTTTTGGGTTCAATTATTCTACAAATTCCAAAAATAAAATTTCAATATTTTTCATTTCTAAAATTATTATCTCTTTCAACATTTTCAATTTTTTTCATAAAAAAACTTTATACATTTTGCTTTTTATACTTAAAAACCTTCATTTTATCCAAATTCTTTTTCCAAAAACGAGTTTTCATAACTTCCAATCATAAAAAAATCACAATTATAGCCTTTATTTTTGAACAAATTTTACAGCTTTTTCTAAATTCATTTTTTTATTTTTTTCTCATCTGCATTTTTTTCCCTTTAAAACAAAATCCATATACAAAAAAATTTGAAATTTTATTAATTTCAGGCATTTCTGGATATCCAAAAAAAGTTATTACTTTTCCTAAATTTATACAAAAAAATTTATAAATTTTTTTGTAATCTTTCACAACATATTTTTTTATTTGTCTTATTTTTTTCAGATGAATCTCAAAATTTCCATATTTCAAAATTTCTTCATCCTTTACTATTAAATCACCCTTTTTTTCACATTTTTTTCAAGCTAAAAAAATACAATATTTTTTTATAAAACTCATAAATTGGCATACTTTTTTTCGCCTTTTTTTGTCAAAATTTTTTTGTGCTATTTTTATTTTTCTTCCAAAATAGTCGTAACTATGTTTTTTTACCCCAAGTTTTTTTGCTTCTGTTATCAGCATTTCATAAGCCTTGCCAAAATTAACTTTATTCCGATACTCTTTTTTTATTCTAAATGAATTTAAATATCCGATATTATTTTTTTGAAAAATTGAACAAGCTCCAACACCCACAAGATAACCAGTTTTAACATCAATTCCTGCAACAATAATAGGTGTCTTTTTCACTATCCTTTTGCAATGATTCAAATAAATTCGGCACTTTTTTTCATACGTTACCTGTACAAGCGACTCCATTTCTTCATCATTCAGAATATTTCTTATTTCATCACTGTAATCACTATTTTTGAATAATTTTTAAATTCTATTTTTTTCATCTTTCCCCAATCTTCTGATTAAATCCCGTATTATAACTTCTTTTCCCAGTTGTAGGAAAAAAATTTTATCATATCCATTCAGAATAATATTTTTTTCCAATTTTTCAATCAACTCTTCCTTATTCTCCCCAAATAACGGAATTAACGGAATTTTAAAACATAAATTCTGAACCAGATCTCCACAAAATAAATATTTCTTATTATTTTTTTCATCAAAAACTGCAACCGAAACCGAATCATCTGAATGTCCTTTTTGTTTCAATAATTTCCATATTTTCAAAACCGTATTCTGAAAGTAAAATTTTTTTCTTTTTGTAAAAAAAATCAATAAAAAAATCACCTTTTTCCATATCAGTTTTTCTCCAATTTTGGAAAGATATTTTTTTACTAAAAATTCTTTTTTTACTTTTTCAATTTTTTTAGAAATTTTTTTCTGTAAACGGATAAAATCCATTTTGGAATAACACTTTTTTCCTGTTACTAATACATTTTCAGAATTTTTTTATGTGCAATAACCCTAACATCTCCAATTTCATCAACGAGCATTTTCAGATTTCCCACATGATCAGAATGAGAATGGCTTAGAACTATCACTTTTTATCTTTTTTTACATTTTCAATTTTTCTGAATTATTTTTCTTCAAAAATTTTTTTCTTTTTTTCACATTTACTCCTGTATCCAGCAATAAATATTCATCATTTTTTTATTTTTTTAAATAAATACAAATTATTTAAACCAATTTTTTTATTTTTTTCTATCATTTTTAGAAAGCTCCTTGATGTTTTTAATGAAAAAAACCTGCCAGTCCAGCAGATAGAACTGACAGGCATAAGGTGGGAAGAACAATGGGAATTTACTTAATTATTTTTTTGACTGCTAAAAAAATAAAAAAAAGCAGCGATTATAACTGCTAAAAACAGTCAAATCCCAGTTCATCATTGAGACCACCTCCCAACATATCGAATATAACATCAAGGTTTGTGAAGCCTTGACAAATGATTATAACATAAAAAGTCCCATTCAATAATGAACAAGACTTTTTCACAATTTGTTACATTCAATCTGTTGGTTTTTGCTCAAAAAAGTATTATAACACTTCTAAAGATAAATTTCAATACTAAAAAAATTAATTTTTTTATTTTTCTGTGGTATAATTTAGTGAACTGCTCCTGCTTTTAGAAGCGGGAGTTTCTTGGGAAGTATCTGCTTTTTATTAGCCAAATATATTTACCAAGCTCTTCGGGAAGTACTTTTTATTATAAATATCAAGCAAAAAAAGCAATTCATCTCCCACTTATAGAAGTCGGAGACTTCTTGCTATCTTTTGTTAAATAGATTATATTTAAAGGAGCATTTTATGAAAACAACCATAGATTTTATAATATTCTCAATTTTTTTATATTTTTTTATAAAAAAATCTTTAATTTTCTTTCACCCAAAATTAGGCTAAAAAAATATCTGAATTTATTGGTGTTTTTGCTTTTTTTATCTCATTCCAAAAGGAAGAAAAATTGTCGTATCGTAACTTAAATTTGATTTTTAAATGAACAAAATAGTTTTAATTATTCAAAGAAAAAAATCAAAAGGAAATTGCGATAAAATCTTATAAAAAAATACTGCAAAAGTCGTTTTTTTACTGCCCTTCTGGATTTATGAATATTTTTGAAAATTTTTTTCACCAAAAAAATATAATTCTGAATTACTGGAAAAAAATTAAAGAGTGAAAATGAACGGATTATTCTTGTTACTTCACATTTTGGATTTTTTTCACGCCAGCCTTTTTTTCCAACGAGAAACGATACAATGTTTATTCCTATTAGAATTATTCCAAACAAATTTATTGAATCTTATATGGATAAAATCCGTTTTAAGAATAACATGACTTATTTTTCCAGAACAAAATTACAAATCTTTTTTTGAAAAAAATAAAAAAATTCAAAAGGGCGTTTTTGTGCTTTTTAAGTGACGTACGAAAACCAGATGGGGATAAAATAGCATTTTTTTGACTTACCTACAACTAATTCAGGCTTTCCTGCCTATTTTTTTCCAAGAAAGAGAATATTCCAATTGTTATTATTCATAATGAAGTTGATGAGAATAATATTTGCCATATTTTTTTATAGACAAAATTATCCATCCTGAAAAATTACAAAAAAATAGACACGAAATAATGAAATCTATTTTTAACTGAATACGAAAAAAATTATCCTAAAACTGCCAGAACAATGGTTCTGGTTTCAGGACAGATGGCGGGATGGAATCTAACTTTTTTTATTTTTTTCCTGTCCTTGATTTTCAATAGATCTTGTTCAGAAACTTACTGAAAATTTAATAAAACGAATATTCTGAAACAAGGGGTCTTGACCCCTTGTGAAATAAAAATTTAGGTTGTCGAACAGGTCTAATACATCTTTTAAAAACTTACTGAATCTGTTCAATAACATAAGGTTTTTTTATTCTCACAATACTTACGGCTTATTTTACTGAAAATTATTTTGGAGCTTCATCCAAGTTTTGTGCATACGGTAAATCATATTTCCCCATAACTTCTTTTTTCAAATTAAAGTTTTTGTGCAAAAAAAGATTGCAAACATTCCCAAATCATGGCTTCGTTTTAACTGCATAAATCCTCTTTTAAGTATTGAACGCCATCCAAAAACTTTTTCTTGCATTGGCACATTTTTTGGAAAGCTCATCGAGAGTCTGATCGCTTGGAAGAAAGGAAATTCGCCCATAAGGATAATTTTCATCCAGCCACCATTTTTCACTAAGAAGTCGTTTTTCTTCTCTTAATTTTCTATAAATGCCTGTTTTTGGGAATGGTACAAGATGGTTAAATGCCGCAAAATAAAATCCATGTTTTTTGGCAAATTTTACCGTTTCATCAAAAGTTTCTTTCGTGTCGTTTCCATAACCGAATACAAAAGTAGCATAAATTCCGATTCCATAACTATGAATTTTTTCCGTCAGTTCATTTATTTCCCCAACGCCACTTCTCCAGCCTTTCCCCATATCCTTCAAGATATTTGGATTCATCGATTCATACCCAATCAAAATCATCTTACATCCGCTTTTTTTCATCCAGTAAAGCAATTCATCATTTTTCGCAATGGTAATAGCCCCTTGCGTTACCCATTTTATATTTAACGGCTCAATTGCCTTGCAAATCTCAATCGCATGTTTATGATCCGCCACAAAATTATCATCAATAAAAAAAACATACTTCTTCCCAGAATTTTTTATATCCTGCACAATTTCCTCAATAGGTCGTCTAAAATATTTTTTCTGATAATATGAATGAATTGCACAGAAATCACATGCAAAATTGCAACCACGCCCTGTTTCAATCAGTGCAAGCGGTGAATATTTCCTATCCTTGTAAATACTTCTGTCAGGCATTGCAAAAGAAGTAGTTACCCCATAATACCGTTTTTCCAACTTATTCTTGCTCAAATCATTCAACATCTTTGTCCACACGCTTTCCGCATTTCCCAAAATAATCGAATCAAAATGTTCCAGACACTCGTCAGGCTCTACAGTTGGATGATACCCTCCTGCAAGTATCTTTATCCCTCTTTTCTGAAATTTTTTTGCTATTTCGTAAGCCCTTTTGGCAGTATAAGTTTCCACAGAAATCACAACCAGATCTGTATTTTCCTCATAATTTATAAACTCATTCCTGTCATCCATAAAATTCGTTTCAACATCCTCAGGAGTTAAAGATTTTAAAACTGCAATCATAAGTGGCTCCATATTTTTCCATGTTTTTATATATTTCTGCCCTTTTTTCTTCCCAATGGCAGGCAGTATAAATGTTATTTTTCACTGTTTTTTTCTCCTTTTTACGATTTTTTTATTATTCAGAATTTTTTCATTCTTTTTAAGAAAATATTTCTTTCTTAACTGTTGTGGCATAAGTTTCTTTTCTTCTTCTTTTTCCTCCACCTTTTCCCCAGTTTCCTCTTCAACAGCAATTCCCAGCATTTCGCCAAAAAGCCTTTATAACCTCGTATCCTTCGATTGTCTTGTCTTCCTCAAATTTCACACAATAATTATCATGTTCAACAGCCAATTTTATCACATTAAATGTTCTCAATTTTTTCAGCTTCATCAAAAAGTTTCACTCTTTCTAAAAACTCTTCTTTCGGAAATATTATTTTGTCATCTTTTCTTAAAAGAGGAAGTAGCCAGTGCGGATGCTGTCGTAGGTTTGTTCTATTGGTTTTTTTATTTTTTTGTTTTTTTCTGTTTCATTTTCTATTTTTTATTATCAATTAAAGATGATGTTTCTTTCTCTATTCCAAACCCTATTAAAAAAAATATTCCTCATTAAAAAAACAATGATTCTTTCTCAGATATTTGCAATTCTAAAAAAATATTTCTTTTTCGTTTTAAAATATAAATTTTTCTTATTATTATACAAATATTTTTTTCTAATTTATCTTCCATATCTATCTGTACATATTCATACAACCCATATTCATAACTGAATGTCGCACTTCCAATTAATTTAAGTGGAATACTTAATTTTTATTTTTATTTTTTTATTTCCTCCTGGTTATCACAATAAACGGTATCTTTTTAATTCACCTGTCTGATAATCTAAATATACTTTTTATTTCTCCTGAATTAAAGGAAAAAAATCATATCAGTTTCTTCTATTTCTTTATTTTTTTCATAATAAAATCTATCATTTCCAATTTTAAATTTTTCCATTTATCAAAATTCCTTTCATAATATTGTTTTTCTCCAACTAAAACTACTATTTTATCTGAAATTTGTACTCCATAGTCTATATTTTTTTGTTTTTATCAAAATAAAATACTAAATTTTTCTGAATTGAAATTTATTTCTACTTCAATATCCCGATTTTTCTATATAATCTTCATCATCTTTATTTTTCAAAAAAATTCTAAAAACTTCTCCTTTAAATTTTATTTTTTGGTATTTCAATATATATTTTTATAAATTTATTTTTTTATCAAAATTACTTCAATTTTATTTATTCTCCCATCCTCTCCTATGTTTTAAATAAAAATTATTATCATTGTATGAAATTGTTGTTATTTCTTTATTTTTCCTTGTTAAATAGATGTCTGTATACATATCAGAAGTATCATCAAATACATCTATATTATTTTTTTAATGTCAATTTTATTTATTTTCATAAATTATCACCTTTCATTTTTGATTTGGTTGAGAATGTATCAATACTGGATATTTGTCTTTTTTTACTTTTTAGAAAACTCAAATCCCCAACCTTCGACTGTTTTGAGTTTATTCAATGGAATTCCATTTTTAGTAACCTCTTCTATTTTTCCAACATATGATTCTAAATGAATCTGCTCTACTAATCTTATTTTTTCAGGTGATGCCATTGGATTTCTCTTTATGTAATTTTTTACTTTTTCACCTAAATGTTCACTTGCATTTGCATTAACCCAAATCTTTCCCTTATCTCTACAATAAACTTTTTCCAAGTATTTTAAATTCTGCTTTTCCCATCTCTCCATTTCCATTCCTTCACACTTTCTTATTTCTATTTGTCTTCTCCTTTCATCCTTTTAAGAAAATATTTCTTCCTCAACTGCTGTGGTGTAAGTTTCTTTTCTTCTTCTGTTTCCACTTCTTTTTCCTCCATCTTTTACACAACTCCCTCTTCAACAGCAATTCCCAGCATTTCTCCAAAAGCCTTCATAACCTCGTACCCTCTAATTGTCTTACCTTCCTCAAATTTCACACAATAATTATTATGTTCAACAGCTGATTTTATCACATTAAAAGTTCTCAATTTTTCAGCCTCATCAAAAAGTTTCACTCTTTCTAAAAACTCTTCTTTTGGAAATATTATTTTGTCATCTTTTTCTTAAAAGAGGGAGCGACTGAGTTGCGGATGTATTGGTTTTTCAGATTATTTTTATTTTTCAACTTCTTTAATTTCCTCTATTTCTTTATTAGAATCACTAATTTCATTTAGATTTTTCAGAATTTATATTTCCATATTTTTCAAGTAATCCATCATAAAATTTATCTGAATAGGGATACAATAGTTTTTTTCATTTTTTTCTTTCATACTCCCACTCTTCCATACTTAATTCTTTTCAAATATCCAAGTTCAAAATAATACAATTCATTTAAAGAAGCGATACAAAATATGCTTCTTGCTCTATTTTTTTATTGAATTTTCTAAAATTTTTAATTAGTAAATCTATAGTCCATACATTCTCAAAAAAATATGTTCCTGAATGATCATTTCCTATAGCATCTATATACCTATCTCCAATATTATCTGCGTTTTTCAGTTTTTACATTTATAATTTCATTAAAAAAATTTCAATCAGTTCTTTTTATCTGATTTTCTGAATAATTCTCCTTATGTTTTAAAAATTTCATTTTTCTACAGAATTTAGCAATTCCTGATTATTCATATTCTTCATCCCAAACTCCTCCTGATTTATATAGAATTCCTTCTATAAATTTATCTTTTGAATAATTTTTGACATTTATGGCATACAGGTAAAAACCTCTTTTTATAGTGTTCTTTTTGTTCCTTTTTTTGGTTTTATTCCTATAACCTCGCCAATTTTAATATTTTTCTCCTAAATTTTCTACTAAATTATCTTCCACACATATATCTGGTTTCAGCTTATTTCCAGAATGACATGCCATTATAGTATCCTTCATTATCTAAAAATATAATAATTTCTACCATTCAATATTTTTTTGGATAATCCCATTTTTATCCCTTCAATCTAAATTTTCTAATTTCTAATGCACTTTAACTTTTTCCACCTTTTTATATTCATTTCTGAACCTCCAACAACATTTGTTTCACTCGACTGAATATCTAGTTTACTCGAAGTCGTCAATGTCCCACTTTTGCGGAGTCAAAGCCAATTTTGAACTTTGAGAAGAAATATTTGCCTGACTCTTTCCACTCACATTCACATCTGCACCCGTAGAAGTAATATTTGAAGTTGATAAAATTGAAATATCAACTGTTCCTTTTGAACTCATATTTATCACTCTTCCAACACTTATGCTAAATTCCTCGCTGTCTAAAGTAAAATTATACATCGGTTTCCCATTATTCGCCCCACTTTGACTATTCCCAAAGTAAAATTCCTTTTATCAGGATTTGTAAATCTACCATTTCCATCATTATTAACTGCTCCTCTTATCTTTTCGTGCGGTATTGGATCTACAAAGTAGTCTGTCTGTTTTCCTAGCGTGTATTCACATTTTAAGGTGTTTCCTTCATTGTATATTTTACTTTCAATAACAAAATAGTCATTTTCAACATCTTCTCCTGATGCCCCGTTTCTAGTTTTCAATTTTATCGGTGTTGAAACGGCATATACTTCTGTTCCTGTTATTTTGTACATTGTTCTTTTATTCTGCTTGCTTTTTCCATATTGGGAATATGTCGTGTTTGGTGTCTGTGTTACCTGATTTTTCAAAAATCCGACTAAAACCTTGTCATAGTAAGGTATTATTGGAGAGCCAGTGTATGAAGCTAGCCTTTTTAAATATTCCCAGTCTGTTTCGTTGTACTGGATTGTCATTCTTGGTACTTCTTTCATATCTTCCCCAACACTTATTATTCTTCCTCCATTTGCCCCATAATTTTTATTAATCTCTTCAACTATTGCCGAATAAGTCAGTGCAGGATCCTGAAATGAACGGTATCTTGGTATCCTGTCAAGAATAATGCTTTTAGAAATACAGGTAATTTCCACTACCAAAGAGCCTGTCTTAATTTCAGAAAGTTTGATATCATCAATTATCCCATTTAAAAATATTTTTATCATTGGAAGTTCCATTTTCATTTGAAATATTGCTTCTTCCAGAAATAATAATTTTTAATATCCTCATCCTTGTCTATTGCAGACATCATAAATATTTATCTGCTGTAAAGAGGCTATGTACCTTATTTTTCCCAACAGTATGCTACCCAATTTTTTTGAATCTATTTTTAAAGTCATATCCCTCCACAATATTTGCTTTGCCCATCTATTTCTATTTTTTTATTCTTTCTGCCGAAAAAAATTCCACTGGTTTCTGATTTTTGTAAGATACTGTTCATTTCATATCACTTTTTTTCTCTTTAAAATTTTATTTTTTTATCTCCCTGTAATTTTTTTAAAATAAATAAAACTGCTCATATTCAAAAAGCTATTTACTTCTCAAATTTTATCTTCCCATACTTCCTAAATTTCCGTGCATGCTGTCTTGAAAATACTTCCAGAATGAATTTCAGCCCTTTATTCCTAGAAGTTTTCACTCTTCTTATAAATTCGCTTGAAAGTGAAAGTGTCAAGCCACAATTTATAAAATTCCTTCTGCAATGTGTCATAACTCATATTTTTAGGCTTGAATACGACTGTTTCAGTATCGTAGTAATACCAGTCCTCTGTAAGCAATCTTCCTTCTTCTTTTAGCTGATTAAAAAAAGGTGTTCCTGGATACGGAGTGATTATGTTATATCTTGGCACATCTACCCCAATTTCCTCAATAATATCAGGAATTTGGCGAATTGACTCCACTGTGTCAGTTTCCATTCCTATCATAAGTGTGGAAAGGACTGATATTCCATAAGACTGAATCGTTTTTACGAGTTTTTTGTATTCTGTGACATTGTTAAATTTTTTATTTACTCCATCAAGATTTTCCTGAACAAAACTTTCCAAGCCAATAACCAAGCCTATACAGCCAGACTCTTTCATTAACTGCAGAATTTTTTTATCATTACCGATATTTATTGTTGCAGAAGCAGTCCATTTTATTTTTAATTTCTTCAATTCTTCCATTAGCTGAATGGCGTAATTTCTGTTGCCTAAAAAGTTTGGATCAAGAAATATCCATTTTTTAGGCTTATTCGTTTTTATTTCATTTATCACGTACTCTATGCTTTTTTTATCTGATTTTTTCCAGAATACATCTTTGTGATGGAACAATAAGAGCATTTATTGGGACAGCCGTTGTTTGCGACAATTGTGCCATAATTTTTAAAATATTTTTTATTTTTCAAAAGTTTTCGGTTTAATGGCTTCGGTTCATAATCATTTCCAACGAGGTTAAAATATTCTCTTTTTGGAGTTCCATTTGTAAAATCTTCAAGAAACATCGGAAATGAAATTTCAGCAGCTCCTGTAATTACTGTATCAAAATATTGTAATGCCTCTTCTTTCAAAGCAGTCGCATAATGCCCGCCAATTAATGTATGCGCTCCTTTACTTTTCCAAAAATTGGCAATCTCTTTTGCCCTTTTCGATCCTGAAATTACCGAAGAAATACAAATTAAGTCAAATTTTTCATTTTCATATTTTTTAGAAGTAGCATCCCATTTTTCCACACCTTCATCCACAATAACAACATCAGCGTTATACTTTCTGTCAATTAGTGATTCCAGCGTTATTAACGTAATTTGCGGATAATATTTTCTTTTGTGAATCGAGTTGTATTTGTAAATGTTATCCTTTGCTAAAACAAGCATTATTCTCATAATTTTATTCCTTTTTTGTTATAAACTTCTTTTCGATTGATATAATTTACAGCAAGAAATACAAGGGCATGTTTAAAATTGGCAGCACCGTCAAACAGCCTTTTCCAGATACTCGAATGTCTGTTATATTCCACCTTGCATTTCAAAATTCCCAGCCTCAAATTCCTCAATCGTCATATTATATGGCTCAAAGCACGCTTTCCCATAACGAAAGTTCTCGTCCAGCCACCATCGTTTCATAAAGCAAAGTCTTCCTTCTTTTTTTAATCTTTCATAAAAAGGAGTTCCTGGTATCGGCAATGCTGGATTAAAGCCTGCAAGAAAAAATTTATGCTTTTTAGAAAATTCCAAAATTTCATCAAAACAGTTTTTATCATCATAATCATACCCAATCACATAGCTTGCATGCACAAGTATTCTATATTTTTTTATAGATATTAATGATTTTTTTCATAGTCAAACTCATAATTTGCAACCTTTTTCATTTTCTTAATATTTTTTATATTTATATTCTCAAATCCCAGAAGCATTTCAATGCACCCCGCTTCTGACATCAATTTTATCAATTTCTCATCTCTTGCAATATCGATGCTGCCTTGACAAGCCCATTTTATTTTCAGTTTTTTCAATTCTTCAAACAGTTGTAGAGCCTTTTTCTTATTTGCAAAAATATTATCATCCACAAAATAAACGAATTTTCGCCCTTTTATTCGTTCTAAAAAAATTTCCTTTACCTCATTTATCACGTTCTCAACATCCCTATGTTGAAAATCTCCTTTGTGAACTGCCCCAATCGTGCAAAATTCACATTGGTGCATACAGCCTCGTCCCAAACTGAACTGGCACGACAAAAGAATATTTTTTCCCCTTGTAAATGCTCCTATCATAAACAACATTATTAATATCCGGCAATTTTCTACATTCATACCTCTTTTTCGGCACCCCGTTTTCCAAATCGTTCAAAAATTCATTCCAAGTAACTTCTCCACTTCCCACACAAACTGTATCTGCATGTTCCTCCACTTCATCAGGCATAAGCGAGGCGTGATACCCTCCGATCATCACATAAACTCCACGTTCCCTGTAATTTTTTGCTAGTTCATAAGCCCGTCTAGCCGTCATTGTAAACGTAGAAATTACAACCAAATCAACCTCAAGATCCATCGGAATATCCTCAATCCTATCATCAAAAAGCATAAGCTCATGTTTAGTCTTATCCGTAAGTCCCGAAAGAACTGCAAAAGCAAGTGGCTCTATCGCATCATTGGAACGTTTCCCTCCCATATTTGGACGTAAAAAAGCTATTTTCATTTTTCTTCTCCTCTCTTTCTTACACATCTGTTTTTATTTTATCCTATTCCCCATTTAAATAACAAAATTATTACAAACTTTTTCTAATAAAGGGTATAAATCTAATATTTTCAAATAATTAAAATATAATTTTTCATTTTTCAATCAGATTCTAGTATAAATAACTGTCGGAGCATTTTTTTCTGTGCTGGCAAAAACTGTCTGAGCATAGCGAGTTTTTTTTTGTCAGTGCAGAAAAAAATGTCGTAGACTAGCCATAGGTTGTAGGGATGGCGACTGAGCAATCCCTACGCTAAATATAAAAAGAAAAAAACATAAATATAAATGAAAAAAACTATTATTAATCAAAAATTTCTTAATAAAAAAATAATTTATATAATTGTTTATTTAAAAGTTAACTAATTAATCTACATTTGGAATATCAGAATTATCTGTCATTTTTTCAAAAGTAAATTCCTCCAATTTATCGGCATAATGCCTATACCCCAAGTTAGTATTAAGCATAATTGGTGCAATAACGCTGAATCTTGCGATTCTTTTAAAAATCGAGCTTACTTTATAAGTTTCCCTCCAAGCGTAAATTCCGCCTTCCTGCAGTTCCTGCGCTGTCATTTTTTTTGGATGGAATACAGCGTGCTGAACATCGTACATTGTCCAGTTTTTTTCAAAAATTCTGCCTTGCTTTTCCAAATCATTGTAAAGTTTTGTTTTAGGAAATGGAGTTAATATAGAGTATCTTGGCAAGTCAACTTTCATTTTTATTACTTCCTCCACAGTTCGCTTGAATATATCCTTATCATCGCCATCTGCCCGAAATGTAAAAGTTCCGTTTACAGCAATGTCATAATGATGCAGCTTTTTCATAAGCAAATGATAATCAGCCATAACATTTACCCCTTTATTCATAGCCCGCAGCGATTCCTTCGAGACAGCTTCAAATCCAATAAGCAAGCCTTTACAGCCACTTTTTGCCATTAGCTTTATCATTTCATCATCATGAACAAGGTTGGAAGTTGCCAGCCCAAACCACCATTTTTTTAGAGGTGTCAATTCAATAAACAGTTTTTTAGCATAATTTTTGTCAGCAATCAAATTTAAGTCTATAAACAAAACTTCTTTTTTCTTAAAAGTCTCAATTTCTGCAATAATTTCATTAATCGGTCTTTTTTTAAAAAAATGTTGGATATAAAGCCTTCCCAACACAGAATGAACAGTCGAAAGAACATCCTTTTGTAGCTTCAATGCTATTTATGGAAACATATCTTTCCTTTTTCAGAAGTTCCCTTTTTGGTAATTTTAAATTTTCTAGGCTATTTTCCTTCTGGACATAAAATTTCTTTAAACTGTTATTTCTCGCATCTTCCATTATTTCCGTAAAAAGCCATTCAGAACGCCCAATTACAACAGAATCACAATGCTGTATCGCTTCTTCTGGACAAAGTGTCGGATGCGGTCCACCTAAAATAACCTTTTTTCCTTTGCTTTTAAAGTATCTTGCATATTTATACACTCTTTCCGAGGTTCCCGTAATCGAAGTCATAACCACAATATCCGCATCCAGTTCAAGCGGTATTTTTTCAATCGTTTCATCATAAATTACAACTTCAATATCTTCTGGAATATACGCCGCAAGTGTCGATAATGTGAGCGGTGCATAGTGAATCGCCTTCTTAAATGTTCCATTAAATCTGTACATTGCCCCTGCTGGTGCCAGTAATACCACTTTCATTCTCCAAATCCTCCTAAAAATTTATTTTCCCAGCCAAAATTTTTATCCAGTATTCGATATTTTATATCTCCTATTTTCTGCCTTTTTGATTTTTCAGCTGTATATGTTTTTAATCCATCCTTTTCTATTAAAAATATTCTCACTTTCCCTAATTGCCCCAATTTATACGCATATTCATAATGAAATGCCTGACACAGTTTTTTTCATTAAGTTTATTTTTCAAATTTTATTTTTATTTTTCCAGCTTTTTCAAAATCCAGTTTCTTATTTTTTTATTCTTTATTTCTAAAAAAATAATGTATAACTTATTTTTCCATTTTCATTTTTTTACTGGTGAAAAATAGCAAAAAAATTCCTCTTTAATATTATTTTTCCTTCAACAAATTTAAAACTTGCTTTTTCAACAAACGAATTTTTCCAGCTTTTTCCCCAACAATATCAGAAAAAAATTATTCATTCTTCCAACAAATTTCACAACAGGAATTTTTATGATAAAAATCCTGTAACTTTCACAATATCATTCGTATTATATCTGTAAAGCCCAGCATTTGTAGTAACAACAATGCAATAACGCTCTCCCTCTCCAATTCATCTAAAAGTTTTTGGACTGCTGTTTTTCTAACTCATCACCAGAAACTTGAATAAATTCATAAAAAAACGAGTTATAGGCAACAACACTCCCATTTTTCACATTTTTCCAGCGGAAAACTTACAATGCATTCTGTTGACATAAGCCCTTTTCCTTGAAATTTCAAATCCATGTTTTTTTCTATCAAAATTCAATTTCTCCTTCAATTTTATAAAAAAATTTCACAGGAATCACTATCTGCCCAGCAACTCACAAGCGAAAGTTTCTCCCAAATCACAGAGTAATCCACAAAATTTTTCCATAATTTTTATTTTTCCATTTTATTTTTTTAACTTTTTTTATTTTTGGGAATCTATTTTTTTCATTTACTATTTTTTTCCAACATTTTGTTTAATTCCACTATTTTTGATTTAAAAGTATTATTTTCACTTCTTTCAAAATAATTTATCAAAAATTCACTTCTGCTTTTTTTCCACAATTTTTTTGTATTTTTTTCTTAATAATCTGAAAATGCTTTTTTTACTTCCCTAAATTTTTTTCTCAACAAAAAAATTCAGCACTCAAATCCTCACTTTTTTTAAAGATTTTGCAAATCGCTTTATGATTTTTTTCAATAAAATCAAGCAAAATCATAAGAAACGATGGACTCCATACCGAAATCATCGCAAGATTTTTCTGATAAAAGCAGAAATACTGCTGTAATTAGCAAAAAAATCCTCCATATTTTGGGTGTTTTTTTATTTCTTTTGGAACTGTAAACAGTTTATTTAAAAAAATGCAGAAATTTTATCAAAAATACGAAGTATCATCTTCGATTCCCCACACGGATTCCTCCGCTAGTTACAGCTTCTCGCTTTAAAATTGGAGAAACAGACCAGTAGGAACTTCCAAGAAAAAGATTTTTTTATTATTTTTGATATAAGTCATAGATCCATGAAAAAAACTCCATTCATATAACTTTTCAAAAAAATTTTTCTGTATACGGAATATATTTGACATCAGACGTACTTCCGCTCGTAAGTTCAAACAGCTTAATTTTTATCACTCAAAAGAACATTACTTTTCCCCACTTTTTCTCTTTCCACAAACTCCTTAACATTCTCATAATTCACAATCGGAATTTTTATTCTGAAACTTTTCTATTAATTCTTTTTCATTTTCTGCACTTTAAAATTTGCTTTTTCTGTTTCAAAAGTTTTTTTAAATATTCTGTATTTTTTATTAGTTTTCAATATTTCCAAAAAGTATTTTTTTACTTGTGTTTCCCGAATTTTACTTTTTACTTTTTTTATATTGGAAAACAAAAATCTTTTGTAGGATTTTTTTACAAAAAAATATGAATAATCTGTTTAAAATCACATATTTTTAAAATTTTTTTACTTCATAAAATTTACTTTTTTTACCGAATTTTTTTCATCTAAATTATCTCCAATTGGCAAATCCTGAAATTTCTTTTATAACAGCCTTCTGCCCAAAGCTCAAAAACAGATACATAATGGAAAATGGTATATTTTTTGTCCTTTTTAACACATCAAAAGTTCTTCCCAAAATATTTTTTACAGAATGATATGCATATCTTACTGCAATACACCTGTCACGAAACTCATTTGTAGAAATATCATAAGGCTCAAAAAATAAATATGAATATTTTTGCGGCTCCAGCCACCACTTTTTGTACAAAAGCCTTCCTTCCTTTTCCATTTTAAAATAAAGTTCGGTATTTGGGAAAGGTACGAGATAGTTAAACTGGACAAATTCCAGATGGTTTTTCTGTGCAAATTTTACAGTCTCTTCAAATGTAGTGCCGATTTTTTCCTCAAAACCAAAAACGAATGTGGCATAAATTCCAATGTTGTATTTATGTATAATCCGTGTTGATTCCTCAATATCTCCCAGCTTGTAGCTCCATTCCTTTTTCATATTGTCAAGAGCCTCTTTATTTATCGACTCATATCCGATTAAAATAAAAAGACATCCACTGTCTCTCATAGCTGCAAGCAATTTCTCATTTTTTGCCATCGTTATTGCCCCTTGCGAAATCCATTTTTTCTTTAACGGCTTTATCTTCTCACAAAGCTCCAACGCATATTTCGGATCTGCAACAAAGTTATCATCAGCAAAAAATATATATTTTGACTTTATATGCTTCAATTCCTCAATTACACTATCAACGGGCCTTTTAGCATACCGTTTCTTATTAACTGCCGAAATTGCGCAAAATTCACAGTGATGAGGACATCCACGTCCAGTTTCCACAACTGAAATTAAATATTTTTTCTTAAAGATACTTCTGTCTGGTATTAAAAATTTATTGCTAAGTCCACCAATATAAAGTTTCTTTTCTGTTCCCATTTCCTATAATCCTCAATAATTTTCCCCCAAATATCATCAGCATATCCTGTAACTACAGAATCTGCATGCTTCATAGCCTCATCTGGCACAAGCGAAGCATGTGTCCCCCCAATAATAACCTTCTTTCCTTTTTCCCTAAATCTTTTAGCAATCTCATATCCGTGCCGTGCCGTATAAGTTTCCAAAGTAATTACAACAACATCCGCATCATTATCATAGTCTATCGCCTCAACTCTCTCATCAATCAGCTCACATTCAATATCATAAGGAGTCAATGCCCGCAAGTAAGCAAACGTAAGCGGCTCAAACGTCCTCAGCTGAAAAATATACTTCTGTCCCTTTTTCTTTCCAAATCCAGGATAAATAAACAACATCTTCATAAAATTCACCTTTTTTTATTTATTTAACTTCCAATATTTTTATCACAAAAATCATTGAAATTTTATTTTTTTAAAAAGTAAATTTTACTTTTTTTCAAATCAAACTATTTAGTTTTAAAAAAATTAAAAGATTTCCTTCAAAAACCCGTTTTTCCCAAATTTGTCAAATTTTTCAAAAGAAATTTCTGCAAGGCATACCAGTTCATCACCTTTCTGATAACTAGGATTTTTTTCTCTAAAAAAACTGTACATTTTTTTATTTTTTTAACTGCTTTTTTCCGAAAGTACAACGACATTTTCCCGTAAAAAAATCATTTGTTCCATCATTTTTTTACAATTCCATTTTTCCTTATTATATCTATTTCCGTATATTTTTTTCAGCATAAATATCTTTTTATTTTTTTCTCCATCTCATTTTCAGTATAATCCGCCTTAGGACAAAAATTTTTTTAAAATATGTTGGAAGATACATATATGTCTTTATCCCTTTAGAAATCAGAAACCAGTAAGTTTTTACCCCATTTTTTTCATATTTTTTTCACTTTCCAGAAGGCAATATTTTTATCCATTCCTTCTGAAATTCAATTCCCCAAGAAAATCCCTTTTCGATAATTGTATCCCCAGAAAAAAACCGACTATTTTTTTCCATTAACAGTCTCTTTTTCATTCTCAATATTTAACTCCATTTTTTTATTGTAGAAAAACCCCTTTAATTCATTATTTTTCAAATAACAAAAAAACATATCATTTTTTTATCATACAAATCTTTTAAAAAAATT